>JAABUL010000017.1_pt1 | contig 259151 bp, 190 predicted proteins | sample 5559151 | NCBI WGS metagenome assembly JAABUL01 (sample SAMN10711876, study PRJNA513368) | rock metagenome | isolation source: Antarctica rocks | place: Antarctica: Victoria Land, Pudding Butte sud
CCCTTTGCTAATAAAAAAAGCTAAAGCTTTTTTTATAAGCAAAGCTTAGGAGTTGGTTTAATTAGACTTTGTAGCACAGCTACAAAGTCTAATTAAACTTACAAGCCCTAAAATTTCAGCATAGCTGAAATTCAAGGTTTCGTCCCGAAACCCTTTGGTTGGCACTTTGTGTTCACCCGCCTAAGATTTCAGCTATGCTGAAATCAAAGATTTCGTCCCGAAACCCTTTGCCTTTTGATAGTAAAACTACCTGCAAGGTTGTTTTACTACTAATAAAAAAAGCTTTAGCTTCTTTTATAAGCTAAGCAAGGGTTTCGGAACGAAACCCTTGTATTTTAGCTTCGCTAAAATAGTAGGGGGTTGTAAGTTTAATTCTATTAAGTATAATTAAACCAACTACCTTTTGGTAGCAAGCTACCAAAAGGTTGTAAGTTTAATTCTACTAAGTAGAATTAAACAACTACTGCAGCTAGCTTTTGTATTTTTCACACTTAAGTGTGAAAAATATTACAAAGGCCTAAGATTTCAACTACGCTAAAATCAAAGGTTTCGTTCTGAAACCTTTTGCCTGTTGGTTTTTGCTTATGTTTTCGAAAAAAAACATCAGTAGTAAAACTACCTGCAAGGTTGTTTTACTACTAATAAAAAAAGCTAAAGCTTTTTTTTATTTTATTAGCAAAGCAACGCAGTTGGTTTAATTAGACTTTGTAGCTCCGCTACAAAGTCTAATTAAACTTACAAGTAGATAAAATTAAACTTAGTTTAATTTTATCAACAGCTAGCTTTTGTATTTTTCATACTCAAGTGTGAAAAATATTACAAAGGTTCACCTTACTTTGTTAGGCCTGTGCTTATTTCATAAGCAAAGGCCAAAGGGTTTTTTTGGTAGTAAAATTACCTGTAAAGTGGTCTTAATCCTATTAAAACAAGCTAAAGCTTTTTTTATGGGCAAAACAACAGAACCTAGCTTTGGTTAGGCGTATTCCATCAATAGGAAAAAACTCTGTTTTTTTCTTATCAACTCAATATATGGTACTTATAACTAAAACAATTTAGATTGAATTTTTCAGTTTATGGCAAAGCTCCAAATCTTTAACATTACCAAAAAACAGTAGTTTTTTAATTTCGCTAACACTTTACCTTTTTTATTAGTCGCTCGTTTATATTTTTTAATTGTAAATAGCTTGTGGTGAAACTACTTTACTTTTTAATATTCACTTAGTTCCAAAGTAACCTGAAAGAGTTAGTAAAAGATACTCACTAAACTTATAATAAGCAAAACTTTATCTTTAAATCAACTATAATAAAATAGTATTGTCCGAAAAAAAATTTTCTTGGTACGAAAAAAATAATATTTTTTCTTTCACAACTCTGTAGAAACCCGTTTTAGTAATGCTTATATTTTTAGGAAGTAACTTAATTATTTAGGTAAACCTCACGCTTTAGATGATTGCTTTTGGGACTAGTTTGAGTCTAACTATAATTTGATATTTAAGCCAGCAAGTTTGGATAGCTATTCAAACTTGCTGGCTCAAACATACTGTAGCTCAAATCTTAAAAGTTATTCTCAATTTTTAAGATTAAACTTAAATTTTACAACTACGTTTTTTTTAAACTCCGTTTAAATTTGAGACAAAAGCTTATTTTCTGGTTAGTGACGTTTGAGTTTAATGACCTTCGAGTGCTTCACCAATATAGGCACCTGCCAATGTAGCAAAAACGAGTGCTTGAATAGCACTCGTAAAAAGACCTAGAAGCATCAATGGAATTGGAACAACAAGAGGTACTAACGCAATTAAAACACCTACAACAAGTTCATCTGCTAAAATATTCCCAAAAAGTCGAAAACTTAAAGACAATGGTTTTGTAAAATCTTCTAAAACATTAATTGGTAATAAGAAAGCAGCTGGTTCAATATATCGTTTAAAATACCCTAAACCTTTTTTACGTAACCCAGCATAGAAATATGCTATAGAAGTAAGCAAAGCTAAAGCTACAGTAGTATTAATATCATTAGTCGGAGCTGCTAATTCACCATGTGGTAATTCAATTAGTCGCCAAGGTATCAATGCACCGGACCAATTAGAAACAAAAATAAAGAGAAAAATGGTTCCTAAAAATGGAACCCATGTTAAATATTCTTCTTCTCCGATTTGAGTTTTAGCTAAATCACGAATATATTCAGTAATATATTCAGTAAGATTTTGAAAACCATCTGGGATTTGTTTTAAATTACTATTTCCTAAAAATGATACTGTAATGATTATTGTAAGAACTACCCATGAGGTTAGCAGAACTTGCCCATGTACTGGAAAACCAAAAATGTCCCAGTAAAAATGTTGTCCGACAGAAACTTCGGAAACATCAAATACAGGGTTTGCAAAATTAGAAATGAAATTTTCGTGTGTTTGATACATAATAGGTAAAACTTTTATTATAATAAAAATAATTTAATAAAATGACTAATTTAAAAAGCTTTTTAAATTTCAATTAAACTTTTAAATAAAAGTTTAATTGAAATTTTAGAAGTAGTCATACTTCTAGTAGCAAAATAATGTTACAAACATTTGTATCTCAATACTTTTTGAATAGACGGCAGACCATTTCACTAAAAATTGAAAATTATTTTGCTAAAAGCTGCTTGCGATTAAAGAAATATCTATTAAAACTTTAGATATGTATTGAGTTGGTCAAAGAAAACTCTGTTTTTTATTTTTGCCTTCTGTTAGTTTCACTACTAATAGAATTACCTAATAGATTAGAACTGTATTGGAGTTTATTAATTTACAAATAAACTTTGTATACAGAAATGATATTTTCAATATTAGAAAATTGATTTCACTTGGCTTTTGTAGCGAAACAACCTAAGGTTTAAAATAAGACTTTAAACCCAAGGGTCCAGTAGCGAAGCCACTGATAAAGTAAGCCTTTTTTTTTAGTAAAACTAAAATATTAGGAGGTTATTAGTTTAATTCTACTTGGTAGAATTAAACCAACTTCTTTTTAGGAGGTACGAAGTGCCAACTTATCTAAGATTTCGTTTCGAAACCCTTTGGCCTTTGCTTATGTTTTCGAAGAAAACATCAGTAGCAAGCCACCTAATTAAAAAAACTGTGCTCCACAAGTTTGTACTTGTACAAACTTGTGGAGCATAGCTTTTTTAATAAAGGGTTTCGGGATGAAACCTTGAATTTCAGCTATGCTAAAATTTTAGGGCTTGTAAGCCCTAATTAGACTTTGGAGTTGATAAAATTAAACTTAGTTTAATTTTATCAACTCCAAAGTCTAATGAGACCAACTTTTAAGCTTTGCTTCTAAAAAAAGCTTTAGCTTTTTTTATTAGTAGTAAAACAACCTTGCAGGTAGTTTTCCTACCAAAAGGCAAAGGGTTTCGGAACGAAACCTTTGATTTCAGCATAGCTGAAATCTTAGGCCTTTGCTAGCAAGCTAGCTGCAGTAGTTGGTTTAATTCTACTTGGTAGAATTAAACTTACAACCCTGCGGGTAGCTTGCTACCAAAGGGGCTTGCTTCGCTCCGTTGCTTTGCTTATAAAAAAAGCTTTAGCTTTTTTTATTAGCAAAGGGAAAAAACTTTGTTTTTTCTTACCAAAAGCTGTTCCTAAAAGCCTTTATTAAAAAATTTGTACAAGTACAAACTTGTCGAGCTATGTTTTTTTTTATTAGATAATCTTACTATCAAAGTGTCTTTTGATAGTGGAACTACCTAAAAATGTATTTCTAATAAATCAACTTAATTATTAAATTATAACACACAATTTTATTTTGCCGATTCAAGAATAAAAAAGGTTTAACTATGGTTTTAGTAGCCACGCAACACTTCGGGTTGGTACTTCGTATTTACCAAAAAGCGTGGTTACTTTTAGTGTTAATTTAATATCAAATTAAGATAAATCCAAAGACCACAAACAGAATTTTCTGACCAAACAATTTTTCCAAAATGGCTTCTTTAATTAGATAAAACAAATTTTTGCTTTTCTCTTAAAGAAAAAGCTTAAAATTCAAAAAATTATAGCTTTTTAATAAACGAGAAAAAAAAATTATTTTTCTCTAACTCTGTAAAGTTTTTCTTTGATTATGCTATTAATTAAAAAAGTATGGCTTTTTTAATTAATAACTTTTTTTACAAAGTTGTAAGTTTAATTATACGAAGTATAATTAAACTTACAAGCCTTCATTTAAAAAAGCGATACTTTTTTAAATAGAGTTTTTCAGTAAGGCTCGAGCTTTAGGTTTTAGCTTTGCTAAAATTTAGGTATTGCAACAAAGTGTTGGATTAAACTAGAAGTTTAAAATATCAGGTAGCGAAGTTCTTTTCAGAGCAACTTCTCTATTAATACCCTAAAAATTAAGTTAATAAGAAAATAATTCGTAAGGTTAACGAATTAAGTACTTGATAAAATTAAACAGAGTTTGATTTTATCAAATATGTCATTGGTAATTGTAAAGAGAATTGAACATAGTCTATTTTTGTTAACAACCCCCTAATATTTTAGCTTCGCTAAAATATTAGGGGGTTGTAAGTTTAATTCTGCCAAGTAGAATTAAACTAACTCCAAGTAGCTTTGCTACCAACTGAATACAAAGAATTTATTTTTGCTTATAACGTAATGTTTTATTTCCTTTACCATCAGAGACAGAAGAAAAACGGCTTTCTTTGTTTTGAAATTCTTTTTGACCACTAGTAATTGCTTGTACAAATTCATTTAAAATGATTTTTAACGATGACACAGAATCGTCATTTGCTGGAATAAACCAATCTGCTAACATTGGATTACAATCAGTATCTAAAATAGTTACGCTTCTTAGATTTAATTTTTGACATTCCTTTACAGCATTCATTTCTTCGAGTTGTCCTATAATTATAACTATGTCGGGAACAGAATCCATAGTTTGTAAACCACTTAAATATTTTTGTAGTCTTTCTTTTTCTTTTCGGTAAGTAGCAGCTTGTTTTTTAGGAAGTGTTTCAAATTCGTTGTTTTTTTCTTTTAGTTCAAGCTCGTTTAATTTTGTAATGGAGCTTTTTATAGTTTTCCAATTAGTTAACATTCCACCTAGCCATCGTTGATTTACGAAATGCGAATCGCACTGTAACGCTGCTTGAGCTACTAATTTTGCTGCTTGTTTTTTAGTCCCTACAAATAAAAATTTTTTGCCTTGGCCAGCAGCTTCAGTTAAAAATCTAGAAACTGTTTTTAAATGATAATAAGTTTGAATTAAATCAATAATATGAATTCCGTTTCGCTCGGCATAAATATACGAAGCCATTTTAGGATTCCATTTTCTAGTTTGATGTCCAAAGTGCATTTCCGCTTGCACCATTTCGTTAATACTTGTTACCATAAGTTAAAATTAGCTTTTATTTTATTTATTATTTTAATTGTATACAGTCTAAAATTTAAAACATAAAAATATGCTTCAATTACAGGTTTTCGAAGAAAACATCAGTAGGCACGAAGTGCCAACCTAATTAAAAATTTGTAGAAGTACAAACTTGTCGAGCATAGGTTTTTTAATAAAAGGTTTCAGTTTCATTCTACAAAGTAGAATTAAACCAACTACCTTTTGGTAGGCACGAAGTGCCAACCTGCCCTTTGCCTTGCAAAGCAAGGGAGGTTGTAAGTTTAATTCTACCAAGTAGAATTAAACCAACTACTAAAAATTTAGAAAAAATCCAAATAAATATTTTTTTTATAAATACTAGGCAACTAGTATTTATGCTTTATGTCTTAATATCATAGCAAAAAAAGTTAAAATTAACTAGAAGTAATTTTTCTAATTTTAGAAAAATTTTATTCTCATGTTTTTAACTATTATTAACTGAAATAAATTAATAATCCTTATAGGGGTTACTCCATTATTAATATAAAATATTACCCGTTATTAAAAAAACGGTATCCTAAAAAAAAATAGTAGAATAAAACTAAATTTAAATGATTTACCGTAAATCATATCTCGGAATTATACTTAACAAGTTATTTTATTTTTTATCAATTTAACTAAATTATTAAGCCTACTATCGGAATCGAACCGATAACTTTCGATTTACAAAAACGATACTCTACCAATTGAGTTAAGCAGGCATTCATAGAAATAAAAATAAGTGTTTGTTAATATAATTAATAATATAGTTATATATTAAAAAAAATTCAATAAAAAAATAAGTTAAAAATTTAAAAGATAAAATGTCTTAAATATATTTTAGAGCTTGCACCTTACAGTAAATTTTAAATATGATTAACTGAAATCTCTCTATTAAAGTTCCATATTTCTCTAAAAGTATACAAAATAAGATGATCCCGTGTTAAAATTAAAACTTATTTTAGGCACGTTTATACAAGCAATCACTAGCGGGCAAAAAAAACTCAAAAATAAAACATTTCCACTATGTTTTAGAGCTTGCAACTTTTTATTAAAAAAGTTGTACAAGTACAAACTTGTCGAGCATAGCTTTTTAAAAATTACATAAGTACGAAGCCCGAATTTATAAGAGTTTAGTACCCAAGCCACCAAACTAAGCTGCTCTCGGGCCCCAGTAAATCTGGATTATGTCAGTAAATGGCACCGACATGGTGCCCGAATATTTGGTGTTGGCCTAAGATTTCAGCTATGCTGAAATCAAAGGTTTCGTCCCGAAACCCTTTTGCAATAAGCAACTTAAAATAGAATTTTATAAAGCTCAAAGTATAATTGATACGGTAAACAAAGCTGAAGCAACACGGAAAGATCTTCAACCTACTTTAGATCAGCTTCTTACTGAAGCAATTATTGAACATAATTTATACGATATAAATTCGACCAGGGAAAATTAGTAACCATTGTTTCTTATTTTGTACCGCACCCTAATCCTTTTTTTGGTAGTAAACTACCTTTTATTAAAAATTTGTACAAGTACAAATTTTTAATAAAAAGTTGTAAGTTTAATTCTACTAAGTAGAATTAAACCAACTACCTTTTGGTAGCAAGCTACCAAAAGGTTGCTTCGCTACAAAATACAATACTGTTTAATATACTTTAGTTCAATATTATTTTATTCATAAAATTTTTTTAAAATACTATTATCTTAAATGGAGATAATAGTATTTTAAAAAAATTTTATTTTACTTTAGATTATCTATTAATCTAAAGGACGCATAGAAAGAACAGGTTCGTTATCTCTATCAATTCCTTTTTCAAACCCAGCAGCAGCCGCACGGGCTCTACCAGCATGCCATAAATGACCTACGAAAAAGAAGAATCCAAGACAGAAATGAGAACATGCTAACCAACTACGAGGTGACACATAGTTAACTGCGTTAATTTCAGTTGCTACGCCACCTACAGAGTTTAATGACCCTAACGGAGCGTGCGTCATGTATTCAGCTGCACGACGTTCTTGCCAAGGTTGGATATCGTTTTTTAGTTTATTTAAATCTAAACCATTTGGTCCACGTAGTGGTTCTAACCAAGGTCCGCGGAAATCCCAAAAACGCATAGTTTCACCACCAAAAATGATTTCACCAGTTGGTGATCTCATCAAGTATTTACCTAAACCAGTTGGCCCTTGTGCAGATGCAACATTTGCACCTAAACGTTGGTCTCTTACAAGAAATGTGAAAGCTTGTGACTGAGATGCTTCCGGACCAGTTGGTCCGTAAAACTCACTTGGGTACGCTGTATTGTTGAACCAAGACATACAACAAGCAATGAAGCCCATTAATGAAATAGCACCAAGACTATATGATAAGTAAGCTTCACCAGACCAAACAAAAGCACGGCGAGCCCAAGCCCAAGGTTTAGTCAAAATATGCCAAGTACCGCCTAAAATATTTAGGGTACCAATCCAGATGTGACCCCCAATAATATCTTCCATGTTATCTACACTTACAATCCAACCATCTCCACCGAATGGAGATTTTAGAATATAACCAAAGATAACAGCCGGACTAATAGTTGGGTTTGTGATTAAACGAACATCACCCATATATGTTCAAACGAGTCGCTATATCGTTCCGAAAAAAACCTAATCATGTTTTTTCCTGCTTTATATTTCTATAAAGATCAGACTATATCTTAACCTTTTACTATCAAAAATGAAGTACGAAGGTTTCTGCCGTTTCGAACACGCTTGTGCCCTACTCCCTTACGGGATAGTCGTTAGACATTTATTTTTACAAAAATACAACATGGAGTTATTCTAAAAGCTTGTAATTTTCTCATTTTGCTTTTGTAGATTTTATTCTACGGCTTATTGTTTGATGATTTTTTGCGAGACCAGCTTCGATTATGGCAGCAAATGTATTAAAACACTTTCCACCAATACTCTATTTATTTGTAGAGCGCTGAAGCTCTTTATACTTAGGAAAGTTTAAATCAGAAAGCCGGCGCCGAATAGTGGTCTCTCTTGCACCAACATCAGGGTCTTTTGCAGCTTGAGCTACGTTTGTATACTTTTTCTCGTTAGTTTCAATCTATTTTCGATAATTAACAGTAAAAGAAGCTGCTCTATTAGTATTCTATATCGAAAAAAATTGGTTTATTCGTTGTTTTAGCACACTTTGTTCTTCTTTTCGTCGCGTATCTTGTGATAACCACGCTTTTCCTGAGTAAATACCCTTAATTTCAAACCCTTATTCCCCTAATTCATTCCAATTCTTTTGACGTTCCTTACAATTATGGTTATTTTGTGTTAATGACGATACGTGCTTTCCTATACGAGCAAGAAGATTGGCAGATTCACCAATATACACTTTTTTCTTTGATATGCAGGAAATTTCATAAATACCAGGTGGCATTAACCCGAATACATTCGTATTTTGAAACATCATAGTTTAATTTTTGCTAGCTTTAGAATAATACTAAAGATAGTAAGATTATACTAGGTGAAGTAAAAGAAGAATAATGAACAATAAACTGTGTTTTTTTTGTAAAAAAATTTAGTACGGGATTGCCTTTCTCTTTTTTATACAAAGAGAGTAAGATATTCCCCGTTTAGACAGATGAGTTGGTAATCATATTTCTATGAAAGGCAGCCATGATTTTCGTTAAAACCGCCTGGAGCCCAAGTATCGTATACTCCACCAAAGTAAAGTGCTTTCCAAACTAATAACCATGCACCAATTCCAAGAATAATTAAATGAATTCCAAGAATAGTAGTCATTTTATTTTTATCTTTCCAAACATATCCAAAAAATGGGAAAGATTCTTCTAAAGTTTCAGGGCCAATTACAGAGTGGTATACCCCACCAAAGCCAAGTACAGCAGAAGAAATTAAATGAAGCACACCTGATACAAAGTATGGAAAAGTATCAATAACTTCACCACCAGGACCTACTCCGTATCCAAGAGTAGCTAAATGAGGTAATAAAATAAAACCTTGTTCATACATAGGTTTTTCAGGAACAAAATGCGCAACTTCAAATAAGTTCATTGCACCGGCCCAAAAAACAATAAGTCCTGCGTGAGCTACATGAGCTCCTAAAAGCTTACCAGAAAGATTAATTAATCGGGCATTACCAGCCCACCAAGCAAAACCAGTAGACTCTTGATCTCGTCCACCGACAGTTAATCCACCATTAAAGAGCGTTTCCACGTGGTAAAACCTCCTCTGGGAATACAAGTTTTTCATGAGGCTGATCTTGAGCAGCCATCCATGCACGAATACCTTCATTTAAAAGAATGTTTTTAGTGTAAAAAGTTTCAAATTCTGGATCTTCAGCTGCACGAATTTCTTGAGATACAAAGTCATAAGCTCGTAAGTTTAAAGCTAAACCTACTACACCAATAGCACTCATCCATAATCCTGTTACAGGAACAAAAAGCATGAAGAAGTGTAACCAACGTTTGTTTGAAAAAGCAACACCGAAAATTTGAGACCAAAAACGGTTTGCAGTAACCATAGAATATGTTTCTTCTGCTTGTGTTGGGTTGAATGCACGGAAAGTGTTTGCACCGTCACCATCTTCAAATAGTGTGTTTTCCACAGTAGCACCGTGAATCGCACAAAGTAAAGCGGCACCTAAAACACCTGCAACACCCATCATATGGAATGGATTTAATGTCCAGTTATGGAAACCTTGGAAAAATAAGATAAATCTGAAAATAGCTGCTACTCCAAAACTTGGAGCAAAAAACCAACCCGATTGACCTAATGGGTAAATTAAAAATACAGATACAAAAACAGCAATAGGTGCTGAGAAAGCAATTGCGTTGTATGGACGTAATTTTACTGAACGAGCAATTTCAAATTGACGTAACATGAATCCAATTAAACCAAAAGCTCCGTGTAAAGCAACAAATGCCCATAAACCACCTAATTGGCACCAACGAGTAAAATCTCCTTGTGCTTCTGGACCCCATAAAAATAATAATGAGTGACCTAAGCTGTTTGCTGGCGTAGAAACTGCAGCAGTTAAGAAATTACAACCTTCTAAATAAGAACTTGCTAACCCGTGAGTGTACCAAGAAGTTACAAATGTTGTTCCAGTTAACCACCCTCCTAAGGCGAAGTATGCAGTTGGGAATAATAATAGACCAGACCAGCCAACAAATACAAAACGGTCACGACGTAACCAGTCATCAACTAAGTCAAATAGTCCTTCTTGTTCTTTAGTTTTATCAATCGCTATAGTCAAAGCGTATATCTCCTAATTAAAAATTAAAAAAAATAATAGTTTACTACAAATAAAGAGTATTTGTATATTAAATACAAATTTTTTGAATGGAGTATTAGTTTTTTTACCTAATCATTTAGTAATGAAAAATTTTCATTTTTCCTTTTGATACTAAAATAAGCTAAAATTCATTGAGCTTAGTAAAAATGATAAGTAATCAAATAAAGTATTTTTGTTTGTTTAAGATAGATGGAGTATAAAAATAATAGATATCTAATTCAACTTACTAGTTTATTTAAAATATATGTTTTTTATATTATATTAGTTATTTAATTTCGTTTTTGAAATAGAGTTTATTAATTACAGATCTCATACCAATTATCTTCTTAAAGGTAAAAAATAAGTCATTTTTTATACACAAATTACAACGTTTTTATGATAAAGTTTTTATGACAAACATGTTTTTTTATCATTAACTATTGTAAATATGTTTAGCAATTGTAGGTTTATTATGAAATAATACTGTAAATTAAAGTAGAACACTATAGTATAGTATTGAGTCATTTTAAAAAAAAAAATTTAATTGTAAAGAAAAGTGCACTATGTGAAAATTTATTACTATAAGTTGGAGTTTGAATGCAAAGCAAACTCAAAAATATTTATTTTTAAGTTGCACTCAATCAATGGAAAGACAACTTCTATGTAATTTAATGATCGAAGCCAAGGACATTTTAGATTTTCCAGTAAGATCTTATTCCGTACCCATATTTCCTAGCAAAATACAAAATATAGGGCAGGTTTTAAAATAAATATGACAAATCGACATTTTTATTCACGAAATTTGGAAACTGACTCAAAGTACATCAAACGCAACGGTAGAGATAGTAGAAAAAACTATATTATGCAAAGAGAAAAATGTTGAAAATTCATTTTTTTATATTTTACTTCATGTGGAAAACCTAGAATTTTCTTAGTACAAAACACTACAAGTAACAAAAATATAAATTTTCTTTATTTTGCTTTATCTAAGCTTCAAACACATACCAAAGAAGAAGAAAAAAGTAGACCTTACAATGATATGCGTAGCTTAAAGCTAGATGATTTATGATGTATAAGTATGGTATTATGATACAACACCAATACGTTTTTATGATGGTGCTGCTAAATTTCTACTTAGATATACATTATTAACAATTAAAATAAAATTTTATAAAAACCTATACCTTTAGTATTGAATAAAGTGAAAAAAAGTAATTATAAAAATTAAAAAAATAATTTTTTTAATTTCTACCATTGCTAATATCATCTATAGATTCACTATAAAGAGTTTCTAGGTTCGATCTACTACCATTTCGTAAATGGCTGCAAGATGGATCAGCAGCTGCTGATGGGAAACTAAAAATGCTTTCTTTTAAATATTTATTCTCACTTAAATCAGATTCGAATACTGGAGCAGAAGCATGAGCTTGGGTTTTAGTAGATGGAAACTGGATATTTTGAAAGACAGATTCCTGCATCTTCTGTAAGTCCTTGTAAAACTTCTAGCCATGAATTTGCTTATTGATGAAAAATGGCGAATTTATCCAGCAGGTTTAAATTTTAATAATGGTTATTATAGTTTTTTAAATAATAAACTGGTAGCTCACTCTTACGAAAGATTTGAAACGTCTGTAATGGAAGTAGAACTTTATTCCTGGTAAAATTATCGCACGTAAAATTAGGAAAATTTTTTTACACTTTGCTAGCTATGACGTACACGTTCTTTATTTAATAAAGACTACGATCTCCAGATCACTCTTACCAAATCAGAATTTACAAACTGGATATTATGTTTATGGACCATCGGGCACTGGGAAATCAACTTTAGTTAAATTATTGACCGCTTGTGCTGGAGACACAAATGGTGCGTCTTTTTTACTGAAAGAGTGTGAATGCAAGTTTGCTAGATATCATCTAATGAACAGAACATGTATAGTTGTTTTTGAAGAATCTGGAATTACGTCTAATGGAGAGGCTTTTTTAAAATCATTGTTAGGAGGGGATGTTATTACGGCTCAAAGGAAGCACGTTCATATGACTTACCAATTTACTCATAAAGGAATCGTTATAATTACTAGTCACTTAGCTCCTGAAGATGCTTTTAAACGGTTGATGCCTCTATTAAATCGTTTTTTTTGTGTAAATTTAAAGTATGTGCCAGATGAGGCAAACCCAACTTTGAACGATGAACTAAAACAACATTTGCCGGCAATATTAAACTGGGTCTTGGCATTAAAACAAGAGAACCTTAGTAAGCTAGTTCGCACAAAACAATTTAATACCTTGGCTAATCTTGAATCTTCGGATTTAGGTCAATGGATAGTAAGTTCAGTTGCATACCAAGAAGGTGCCTTAACATCAATTGAAAATTTATTTACTCATTATAAAGAATAAATAAAGAATAAAGAATTTGTCGTTGGTCAGAACAAAAAAGGTAGAATTACAAAAACTCCTTTTCAGGGGATGCTTATAGAACAAGCAAAAAAAGTATTTAACTTTACTATTAATAAAGTTAGAAAAAGACTCCCTCATTCGGGTCAAAGACCAAATCTATTGACTACCATTAGGTTTAGACAACCTAACGAAATTAGTCTGAAGACAAGGGTGGTTAAAGTAAAATTTAATGAAGATGTTTGGAAAGATATTGATTTTTCACAAAAGGATTATGACAATTTACCTGAGGTGTATAACAATGATTGTTCTACAGCGGCAAAAAGCGGGCCAGTTTTTGACGATTCGGTTCACGCCGGGCCAGAAAATCATAAAAACGGGCCAAATTCTGACATTTCGGTCCACGCCGGTCCAAAAATTGGACCTTCCGGCCCAAAAACCGACGTTTCGGTCCACGCCGGTCCACTAGAAAATCGGCCAATAACTACAGAAGGAGTAAGTAGTAAGACTACTTACTCTAAATTGAGTGAAGTTCTTAAGGATATTATTTTATCATCTGATGATAGATTTAGTTTAATAAAAATTTTTTAAATAACAATCTTCCACACCCAAACTCATTTAATCTAAATAACGACATTTACGTTGAGTATAGAGATATTGTAAAAGATAAACCAACAAATGATAAGCTTCAACAAAGACGAATAAATGATCTAAAAAACACATACAATATAGATACGTACACAACAGACTCTGCAATTTTTAAATTACGAAAACATAGTAAACAACACAGTTTAGGTCATCAAATTTTTGATAAAACCCATGCTGTATTTCGTAATGTAATAGGAAAACAATTATCAGAATTGAAAATCGCTCCGTACGAAAATTCTACCCCAAAAAATTTATGGGCTTTTTCAAATGGTGTGAAGAGCAGGGTAGATATATAGAAAAAATTAGGTAATATAGCCTATTATTTTCCCACTCAACTTCCCGACAGTACATCTCTTTGGGTTCACACACTTCTAAAAGCTCGACAAGAAAATCCTCAGATAGTAAATCTGAATTCAAACAGGGAATTTTCAGGTTATCTGTTCCCTTTACATTATACAAATAATGAATCTGGACACCCTAGGTTACTAGTGCAGCCTTATGGCACATTGTTTGATATGCATAGTATGGCAACCAAAGGTAATAGCTGAGCTCGAGAATAATTTAAATATTTTTGCATATGACATTGATCTTTCTTCTTGTCACATCCAAGTGGTTGGGCATAATTTTTCAAAAAAGGTAGCTCCCTTGACTCATGAATGTATTATTAAAAATGACTATTGGGAGGATTTGGCGTCAAATGTAATCAATAATAATTCTGAATTTAAAATTTTTCCTTTTAAAATTTTAAGAAAACTGCTTAAGGTTGCTTCTTTGGCTATACTCAATGGTGGTGCCATTGGAAAAACAAAGTTATTTTCACATTTTTTGGAAAATGGTAGAGATCAAGAAGATATTGACTTAGTTACTTATACATCATTAATATCAAATTTATTGGTTTCGTTGCCTGTATCTCGTGAATTTAAAGAAATTTGTAATATTATGGTTGATACAAAAAAATGCTTTCTAATGACTTCTCCAAAACAATCTGTAATGGAAAATATGCACCATAAATTAGCATCACGAATTATGTGTGGTGGGGAATTACCATTCATGACTTATCTACTAGAAAGTTTATCTTATTCAAAATTACAACTTTTACCTTTAGGTAAGTATACACGATGGTTTAATTGTTTTCTCTAAGCATTTACTTTCAGCTGAAGAAAAAAATATCGTAAAAAAGAATTTCTCGGAACTTTTAAGTAATACTATAGGTATAGATGTTCCAATTTCTATTGAAAAATTATAATTTTTTTACTACTAATTTTAATAATAAATATTATTTACATTTAATATTTATTTCCATTTTAATTGGAGTTAAAACTTCAAGGAGGTGTTTAATATGCTACTTATGGTACTCTTATAAAGTACCTTCATTCCTATACTCGGAATAGTGTGTTTAAGTTATGTTCTTTTAAAAGAAATATATCTTATCATCAGGATCATACAAAACTAACAGATACGAGTAAAGTGCGCCGAAAACAAAAAAACTATAATTCTTGCGTATGTTTTATATTATTCTTTTTATAGTATTAAAAATACTATAAAAAGAATAAAAGCTAATTTATAAAAGTTTATGGGGTTACTTTTACCCACAAATACCGGTTCACTACTGTTTTACGTGGACCGGCATGGACCGAAACGTTGTTTTTTGGGCCGAAACGTACATTTCTTGGACCGAAATCTATATTTTTGGACCGAAATCTATATTTTTGGACCGAAAATTGTCCATTTTGTAGAATAATTACCCATTATTCTACAAAACGAGTAAAAAGATTTTAACAGTCTTGCTTTTATTATTGTTGTATAATATAATTAAAAGCATTTTACACTATGTTTTTCTCTTCTCCAAGTTGTTTCAACTCTGAAATAGATAAATAAGGTCTGCATTGTTCTTCTTCGCAGATAAATTTGTAGAGCTCCTCTAAATAAAATAAAACTATATACAAATCTATGCGTTGAATACTTCGTTTTAAGACAGGTTTTGTTTTTAATAAAGCAGAAAAAAATAGTTCAACCATTTTTTCTTTTTCAAATACAGTATTTTCTATAGTTTCTATTTGTGGTTTACTTAGGTTTGTAAGAGAAACCCATACATCGTGTAATAAATTATCAATTTGTCGCACACGTTTAATTAGAGTTTGCATTTTGAAAATACGTAATTCTATATTTTTGAGAATTTCGAGGTCAATTTCATTTTCCTTTTTTGCTAACTGTAAAATTTGAGTTGTTTCATTATAGATAGACTCAAAGTTCTTCATCTCCATTGACCTACCATAAAAAGAAAGAAAAAGTTGCTGTTTTTGTTGACTATTTAAAATATTCATAATATTTAAGTTTTTACTGTTCACTACAATTTCAAAGTGTTTAAATTAAACCAATTCGCGCAAAAGCGAGATATTGGCTGAACAATTCATAAAAACCATCCTTTGAAATAGTAGCATTTAAGATAAATTTATGATATAGATTATATCTATCATAAACATGAGTGAAAATTTACTAATTTTGTGTGTTAATACAAACTGGTATTTAATTTACATGAGGCCATTATCATGGATGAATCACTGGGAACAGAATTTGAAGGGTTCTCTTTACAGGAAGATGGTTTAGATGTTAAGAGTATGACGGAAGGTCAGTTAAGTTCAAATGATATAATTTACCATTTCTTGGAATCATATGTGGATACCGCTGGGAATACTCAGGCTGAAGTACCATTGCCGGGAGTTTCAATTAATAGTTCAACCATCGAAACTCAGACCGATACTCTTGAAAAGAGTGTAAGTATGGTCATGAACTTTTCTTTGATCAGGGAACAGCCCTAAAATTTCAGCATAGCTGAAATTCAAGGTTTCGTCCCGAAACCTAAGGTTTAATTCTACAAAGTAGAATTAAACCCAAGGTTTCAGCTTTGCTGAAACCCTCCAAGTAGATTTTCTTTTGGCTTCTTACCCGAATCTTCGATCAGTGCAGAGAACCCTAACTCGGAGTTCTACGAGTTAACTGATAAAAAATCAGTTTGGTTTATTAGTGATATAAACTGTGGGGGGGGGTTGTTTTACGTTTTTGTGTTACGATAAAAACAAAAAAAGGCAAAGTAAATAAGGATGTAAACACGGCAACATCTTTCGCTGAAGAGATTGGAACTTAGTAAACAATATAATTTGTGCCTGTTTAAAGAATTTCGCGGCTTATTTCTCTTTAAATTCTCTGTTTAAAGAGAAATAAGCCGCGAAACTCTGTGCAGTCTTTTTAAATTATGTGCAGTTTTTGCAATACTGTGCAATTTTTTTAAAAAAATTATGCACAGTTTTCGCCTTACATTTTATTGATTTCGATTGGAATAATGAATCCCACACTCAGCCGCATACGTGTCTTAAAGCTTTCGCATAAATCCGCAATAGTCTCGGCGCTTAAAGGTTGTTTACAGCAAAAGATAATCCCATCGTGGATAGTGGGAAGGATTTTTGATTGGTAAGTTCCAAGATGCTCCGCTAGTTCTGTCATGACAGTAGTCTCAACTGAGCAGAATATACGCGACACTATCGTGTAGATCTTTTTCTCTGATCTTTTCTTTCTGGATGTCATTAAAAACACAGACCCTGAGTTTCTTAGATGAACATGGTGTTTGCGAAACTCTAAATATATCGACTCTTTTGACAAGATATTTATCAAGTTTTTTTTATAATGCTGTAAAGGTGTACCAATAGTATCGACTTCAGTTAAACCAGATGGTAGTGTAGTGTTTAGGTTTCCTTCAGTTTCCAAGCCACCGCCGTTTAAAACCGCCAGGTAAAAAACCTTTACAACTTTTCTAAGCTTTAAAAGTGGGAAATCTTCTAGCACAGTGTTTTTATTTTTTATTTCGGTTGCCATCTGGAGGTACAAGTTTTCATCTTGATTGGCCTTGTGGATCAAAGGACCGTTCTGTGGCGTGATCAGGGAGGCAGCGATTCGAGCATGACATCCAAACAGATCGCAATCATACACGTGAAGGCCTGTGTCCAACTTAAAACGTTCTATCATAGCTCCTCTGAAAAGCTTCTGGGCATCCCTGCATGTGTGCGCAGGTTTAGCACTCACCCTTTGACTTGAGATATCAAAACTATACATATGAGGGAACATATAACCACCGCCTTTTTTTTTTTGATTAAGATTGACTGCCTTTGGGTTTTCCAATCTAACCTTAGCCAACGTATCACTCCAGCGTATGGTTTGATCTTGTAACATAGTTTCAAAGACATGAGCAACCTCGCCAAACAAGAGATAAGAGTCTATTTTTTTTACAACTATATCGACATCCTGGTAAGGTACCTTGAAATGATATTTATTTCTTAGTTGGAGGGAATCTAAAGGCTGTAAAATAAGATGGTGCATTTTTTTATATGCTGCTTCAAACGACTTGTTTACTTTATCTTCATCAACAACAGTTGACTCTGTGTGTAAACCAACTTCCGTTGGTTTCAATTCTGGTTCATGTTTAAGAACAAGTCTATTATCCCCAGTCTTATTAAGAGCAATAAAGCTCTTAATAAGACTTGGAATATCGCTAAGGCCTATGCCCTCCGTTTAATACTGTGTACTTACTTGAAATAACCCTTTTTTTCTTTTTATGTGATTTGTATTGTTCACGTGAGCAACGCACAACATCAGAATCGCCGTCTTGGAATTCCACGCCGGCCCATGGATCAGAAAGATATTGGTTTTTAACAGACATTTCAGATAGGCTTCTATTTGGAATTCCTTGGATTTCAGGTAGCAGTGTAATGTTGTCCAAACAAGCAACTTGTACTACTCCTTTCTCAGAGAGTACACGCCCCCTAGATTGGGTTATCTTAAATCCAAAACATTGATTACTGTAGTTCATAACCTCCCGAGTAAACTCAGGTTTCCTAACGACTTTACCAGTATAAAGGTTCAACGCCTTGAAATCATCGTAAATCTCGTCCTTTGGTGTGCTTACCGTACTGTTAAAATAAAGCTTTTCAGACATCCAGCTGGCAATCGGATTTGATTCTATTGTAAGGTCATTATTAAACCTACCAACCCTGATCAGTGGGTGTAAATCAACTTCAGGAATAGTAGCGAACCAATTCACTACTTGACCAGCTTTGTCCATAAGCTTTTGTTGTAGCTTTCCATCATAAACCTCTGGCTTATGATGAAATGGAATTAAAATTGCTCTATCTAATAACGCAGGATTGTCTCCAAAAAGGTCTGCGGGTTGTGAGTTTGTAACGACAATTACCACACCATTAAAGGTAAATTCCGAATTACCTTGTATGTTTTTTACACTAGCAGTAGCTGAACCGCCCAATAATTTAAATAGAAAGTTTACCCAAGTGGATTTCCCTGTGCCAGGGGGACCGTGAAGCACGTAGAAAGATTGCAGATCTTCCGAAGGAACAAGCGCACGATACCCTAACGTTCTAATTTTTTGTAGTGTGCCAGCGTCGAAATTACATAACTGAGCCAAAATTTCTCTAATCTCGCTATCTGGGTAAGCATTAGCAACATAGTTTGAATTGATAGGCTTTCGTATGTACAGATGAGGATCGTGTGGAATAAGCTGTTTACTTTTTAATATTAAGTATCCGTTTTTGAAGTTCAGTCCCACTGGAATGTCAGACTTTAGATCCGACACAACTAAACAGTAACGAAGAACCTTAGCAACATTCTCGACATAGCTAGCCTCTAAGATTGTCTTTGGAGGATCCGTAAGATTGTGCTTGTTTTCGTGTATAAATGTACCCAACAGGTAAGTTATTTCCTCGATATTGGTGGGGGCCCAGCCACCTGAGTCTTGTTTTACCCATCCGGATTGTAGGTCGTAAGCTATTTTGTCCTTAAAACTTTCTTCAATGAACGCAAAATCCTCCGGAAATCCCTTTTCGGTTTTAATAACATCCTCAAAACGTTCTCGCGAGCGAGCAAGCATAGTCAACTCGCTATCCGGAAGTGGCGGATTACAAAAATATTTCCCTAATAAAGTAGCACTAGTTGATAAACTGTGTTTTTTTACACACCAGCTATGAATCACAGAATTTCGACCTGGTTCAGTCAACAACTTATCAACAATAATAGGAGTAAATTTGCGAGGTAATGGAGAAAACTCCTCAGGAATAGTAGAAAGCTCGCTTATTCCTGTAAAGAGATCCATATTTGCCACGTACTTTCGAGTACCCTGGGTTCTACCAGGACCCATGATATCGACGGTTCCATTCAATAGGAAATCTAAACGGATTCCCAGTCTACATGCAACATTTATTCTGTTTGTTCGAACCTTAGCTCGTGTCTCCAGCTCACATCTATAGATTAAATGGCCACCACGGCTAGTGGGGTTCACAATTGCTTTGCCAAGCTCTCCTGCATTGTAAGCTCTTAGAACGCCATCCCAAACCTCCGGTACATCAATGTCAACTACTACCAACCCCTTGGTTTTTGTCAAATCTATCGCAATGGTTGATGTTTTCAGATGTTTACTAACGCTCGCGGGCAGAAAGTTTGTTCCCAGGTTTTCACGTCTTGACCTATCATTGTCTACATTAGCACTGAAGTGCACCTTATCCGTCATTAGTTTTCTTATAAATTCTTGAGAGTCCGACATGGAAGTAACCTCCTAAAGGTTCAATAATTCTAATCCTTTGTATTTCATCTTTTTACCGGTCCACTGGCCCCACTGGCCCCAATGGCCCCAGCTTTTTTAAACTTTTTAGATCGAAACATTAGCGTCAATCTTAAAAAAATTCATATTATACAAAACCTGTTGTAAGGAGACGTAAAGCAGTATAAAAAACTAATTTTAATATATTAAAAACAAAAAGCTAATTACACAACTTTATTAAATTATTTACACAAATTATAAATATGTCAAGAATTTTTTTTAATAAATTTTTTTTTAAGAAAAAAATTTAATGCGTAAAAAAAAAACAGAAACATTGTATCGCTATTAATATGCGAAATTTGAGGCTTTTTTATGTTTCAATATACAATATACCATAAAACAGCTTATACGCCCCTTAAACGTTATATAAAGCCTAATTGTGATGAAATTAAAACGTTGCTTTCAACGTAGTTTTACGTCAATCCGAAAAAGGGTTAGATATCCCAGCAGTCCCAGCCGATTTGCTCCGTTTTGACATGTTTTTACTTTATTTTTGAAGCCAGATCTCAATTACCTGGCTTCTTTTCACTTTTTTAATTGTCAAATGGGTTTTCTCTAATGAATTCGACCATGGCTTTGACAAAAATTTTGATTATTTTCATAAAAATGAAATAAATGAGTACCCCTATTAAACCCACTCCAATCATTTTTATTGGATTTTCCTTACTAACGTAGTTAGTAAAGTTTTGCGGCGGCATGGCTGCTACTTCGCTATAAGCTCCAGGTCTATGTCTTAATGGGATTTCAAACCAATTATGAGTTATACTCGCGAATTTGCCCCTACCTGGACTTTTAGCAATGAGAACTTTATCCAGATATTCTGAACCTAATCCCATTCTTTCCATCATTTGTTTTCCCAACTCATTTTGATGAATTAGTATTTAATTCATTATGTAAATGAATAGTCAAACAATAGTCAGCATATTCTTTTTCAAGCTCTTCTAATTTGGAAGAGAAAGGAACTTCATATTTTTCTAAAATATAATAAAGTACATGAACCGATTTTGTAAGATAAGAATACTTGGAAACTGGGTGTATTACTGATAAAGGTATAAAACTAGCAAAAGCTTGTAAATAAAATGAAATATAAGAAAAATTGACTGGAAAACGTCCACTTGTATTTTGAAAAAAAAGTAATCGATCTTGCTGCTCATACGACTTTGTCATAAAATTTGAACCATGATAATGTAAAATCGCTGTAAACCCATAAAGCCAGCAATCTGGATATATGACAAAAAGATTTGTCTTTTGGAGGGTAGTAAAAAGCTGCTTCCCATATATGCTATTAAGCAAGAAAAGTGCAACGCTACTGCTAAAAGCTTTTAATTCAGAAAATGATTTATTTTTAGAAATGTTTTTTCTTTTTAAATACGTCTCGTATAATTGTTCTATATGAATATAGATTGCTGAAATAACAAAATCTTCATATTTCCCGCCTGAAATTTCTAAACTCTCAAAATAGGCTTGTTGACTTAAATTCGACTTCGCGAATTTCGAGTTTTCTAAAAAATACTCATCATACTCTTGGTCTTCGTATTTGGATTCTACCTCTTCAATTTCTAAACTTTCTAGAGAGGAATGGATATTTAATTCATCTTCCGTAAAATAATGCTTTAAAAGGAAATCATAAGAATTCGTATAATATTGGCAAGATTCTATTACTACTAAAGCGCTCTCCAAACTATATGGAAAACGATATTTCTGCCCAGTAGAGTACTTAGAGTTTGTAAAATTCTCTACTGGGGTTTCATTTCCTTTTTTTTGAATTCGATGCTTAATCGTATTATACGCCAGATCAGTTTCAAGCAAGTTTTCAATTTGGTTTGCTCTTTTTCCTATACATTTAGTACGGAGATATTCAGTTGGCATAGTTTTATTATATTTGAGTAATGTCTAATTATTTATTTTTTTCGTGGTTTAGTTGGTCGCCGTGAGATTTCTTTCCCGGTATAATATGTTTTATTATCTTTGTACATTAAATAACTTAAACCAGCCATACCTATAATTGGGATTAAAAAATTAGTTAGAAAAAGTAGTACCATAACTTTTATCACCTCCTTCCAAAATCATATAGAGTACTAACGGATAATGTTGAAGCTTAAGGTTTATATGATTAATTTTATCTTTTTTCTTTCACAAAAAATACAGAAAAAAATAAAATATAAATTAATAATTATATAAATATATAACCACATATTGAAATTAAAATCAAATCTGATTTCACCGTTTTTAAACACTTGCTAATTTTTTTTAGAAAAAATAGAATTTTTTACTAATACCTGTTTTTTAGTAAAAAGCCAAAATCTTCAAAAAAAAAGAAGAAAACAGACCGTAGAATACTCTACAAAAATTAAAACCGTCTTTTAATTGAAAGAGAATTAATATGATTAATGTATATTAGAAGTCTTTCCTCATGTACAAAAAAAAATAAAAGAAAAATACTGATTTGTAGAAAATACTATTTACTCTCGTTTACTATAAAAAAAACGAGACTAAGATAACGCACATAAGTAGGAAATAAATGATACAAATATATACTAATTACTCTTGAATACAATATCTATTCTTGTTCAGCAACTAGTTTAGGGACGAAACCAATATGAACAGAAACAAGATATTGGGTTAATAGCCCATTAACCAATAGATTTACGAAATTTTACAATAAATAAATAAAGTAAACAACCAAATACAAAGAATCCTAGATTCTTTTCTTTATAAATGAAAAATTTTCGTTTTTCTTTTTAATACTAAAATAAGCTAAAATTTATTTAGCATAGTGAAAATGATAGGTAATCAAATAAAATATTTTTGTTTGTTTAACATAGATAGAGTATAAAAATAATAAAAACTTAATTCCACTTACTAGTTTTTTTAAAATATAGGTTTTTTATATTACATTAGTTATTTAATATGAATTGTTTCATATTAATAATGGCTTTTTTAGCAAAAAAAATCAAAAGCCGTCAAATTTCAGTGCAACTAAAATTCAAGATTCTGCTTTGAAACTCTTTGGAAATACTTTAACTTCTCTATAATTTGGTTGCGACACGTAAAAAGAGTAACGACACTTAAACCATTTATTTTAAAAACTATGTTCGACAAATTTGTACTTGTACAAATTTTAAAATTAGGGGTTTGGAAAAATAACTTGAAAAGCCAGTAATTAATCGCTTAGAAGGTGAAAACACAAGGAAACAACCACACTTGGGGGTATAACTTTGCCCGTTTTTTTAGCTACACACAAAAGCTTGATGCATATAACTTTGGTCGTTTTATATGTAATTTTATTTAAAATATAGATATAAAGTATATTTTTTTTTAAAGAAAAACAATTAAATTTTAGTTAAATTAATTGTAAATACATTTAAGTTACTTTATTATTATCAAATATAATATTATATAATAAAGTCCACATTTCATCTATATGAGGCAAATTTCGGTTTAAAAAGTAATATGTAAAAAAATGAAAAAAAGAGGTCTCTTTTTTAGGATCGGTTTTCGGATTTTTTTCTTATTTTTTTTTTCCTGGTCACTGAGTTACAGTATTTGAAAAGCAACCAGTCTATTTATAAATTTTAGGAGAAAAAACTTTATGGCTACAAAAGACTCAGTCAACCCAGTCGTACCGTTTCAACCAAGAAGCGGGACAGCTTTACTAAACCAGCAATTTATACTTAATAACCGACGAGCTCTTCGACTATTAAGAAGGGTCGTGGAAACTCTATCTCTAGTCAGAGATTATTTCAGCATATACGGAGGCTTAGAGAGTGCTTTACTTCAAGCACCGGAAACTGAAGAATCTCAAGAAGTAGCAGAAAGATATGGTAGTTTACAAAATGCTTTATTTATTGATCGTTTCACAAATGGTAGTATAGACACAGTTCCTACTGTTCAAACAATGTTTGAGATGCTAAGAGAAAACAATAATATCATAAAAGCTATAGCACAAGAATTAGAAGACTGTTGCGAAGAAATTAAAGATAAACTTGACAATCTCAATAATGGAGTACCAAATAAGTTCCGCAACTTACTTAGACGTTTAAGAGAAGGTTTACAATCTATATTAGATAGAATACAAGCTTTAGATGACAAACTTTTTAATTTCTATGAAACTGAAAAATCTAGATTAATAAATCTATGGAGCTAATTTAAAACAAGAAGTTTTCACTGAAATTAGAAATATTGTAAAAGAAGAATTAGTTCCTCTATTAAATAAAATAACTTTGGTAGAAGAACATTTAACTCCAAAAATTGATTCCATAAACACAGAAATACCCCAAATTAAATCCGATATTAATAGCATAAGTAGTAGTATAGATTTAATAAACACTCTTCTCACTGAACTTGATCCTCTTATAATGCATATGGACCAATTTTCGATGCGGGGCTTACAGAGAATGCTGATGCTATCACAGCTCAAGCAGGTGCTATAACTGTCGTTTTAGAGGGGAAAGCTATTATTGACGATTTTGTAATAAAAGATACATTAAAAACTACTGTAACTCACATTAATAATAATACAAATAAACATTTTAAAGACTTAATAGAAAATCTAGATAAAGAATTCGACGAGCTTCCAGAAAAAACTGGGCAAGAAACTTCACTTTGGGTTGGTGGAGAGTCTTATTCAAAATGGGACGCCATCTCTAAAAATCGTATTACCCAAGTATACCTTTTATTTTTGCGGAAGAAACAGAATCAAATGCTCTTCGTAAATCTTAAATAAAACTCCGTGTAAATAAGCCAAGTTCATAATGGACGAAAACTAATATTGAAGCTTTAAGAAATAAAATTTTATTGAACACAAACTTAACTTATGAATATGGAGCAACTCGGAGTAATTATGTATCAAGTGATAAACGAATGAAAACAACAATATTTGGAAACAGCGAAGTTGATGTAAGTAATATTTTAAAAAGAACATTTAATATTATTGACGAGGCTTTTGACAATAATTTATTAACAATACCATCTGGGAAAGGAAAACGTCCCCTCACTTACACGAAGAGTTAAAAAACTTGGAGATATTGATATAAATGGTGCCGACTATAATCAAAGTTTTAAAGTCAAATTGAAACGAGTAGCTGTAATGATAAATGGTTTAAGCCGTTGAATTAATTTAGACCCCTAAAAACACGTAGTTACAAAAAACTCCGAGTTTCAAACAATACGGACTATAGTCTGTATTGAATTTTTAGTTCCATAATTTTTTTAAGAAATAATATTTGAAACTTTTTTTATTTCTTGTAAACTACTAAATAAAGTATTTTAAATAATATTATATTATTAAAATTAAATATTGTTCTAAAAAAACAAAGAAAATATTTTCTAGGTTTTTCTGCTTGCTTTCGGGGAAAATCTAAAAAATATTTTCGATTCTATATCACTTTATAAAAAGGTGAAAAAGATGCTTATAAAATTTTTTCTAACTAATTTTTTAATTCCAATTATAGGTATGATTTATTTAAGTTTTTCGATTGGAAAAGACAATAAAACATAGTATACAGGTAAAGAAATCTCACGGCGAACAATTAAAACACAAAAAAACAAAAATAAATAAATTTTTAAAACACAAATTTTTTAAAAAACAGAATATCATTGAGTATTCAAGTTTAAAAAAACTTTAAGTTACCGATGCTCTTAATTACATTATTTTTAATTTTAAAGCAGTAATTACAATAAATTACTGCTTTAAAATAAAGTTCTGCTACGCATCAATAGCTAAAGTATCGACATCTAAAGACAAAAATTGCTCTTTTTTTCGAAAAACCACTTGACTTATAAAGTCATCTACGTTTTCAAAATAAATAAACTGTTTTTCAAAAATTAAAAACCACCTTGAAAAAATTTTATTTTCTATCAAAAATTGTAAAGCAGAAAAAATAACTTTGATATAGACAATTTTATCTCGTTTTTTATTCCAATTACACGTTTCGTAGGGCAGCACCCATTATGGTATGGTACGTAGGTCTATGTCTATTTGGTAGGTTGTAAAAAAAGACATGTACTCTTCGCTATAGAAATACTTCGTCAAAACAACGGTTTGTGACAATTTGACTTTTATGCTTAGGTTGTTTATTGAAATTTCCAAACCTGGGTATGGTGCTACTAAAAAATGCCTCAGTTAGAATTTTGTCTTTAATTATCCCGTTTCCCTAATCTGCCATTCCGAGATCTGCCATTCCGCATCCAAGTTCGTATTGCTAAGATTGCTCCCAGAGTAATTCCAGCTAAAAAAAGAGCACCAGCCAAGCCTGGCTTAGACGAAGTATCTGATGTTTGTATTCCATAATCGGGAGTCGCTACTCCTACAATTCGCTGTAGCGTTTCAGGCTGTCTAAAAGAAGAACGGATATCTGCAGTTTCTGCACTGTTTGAAAAAGTTTCACAACGGTCATCATCCAACCAGAAGGTATTTTCTTGTAAAACTTGGTTTCCCGTATGGTGTTTAGACGTTTCGAAAGATAACGTGTTTTTCTCGTTAATTTCATTGAAACAAGGAAAATTTATGAATCTAGGCGTAATTTTTTTCGTTTTTTCATTGTTTTTTTGATAAAAAAAAACAAGCTTATTCTTGTTATGTTTTTGAACGGGACAAGGAGCTAGTTGTATTGTTGCTTGTGAACCCGCTATTCCGTTTCCTGGCCCAGAAAAAACCTCATGAGGCAGTTTTCTGATTAGTTGAGTATGAAATTCTAAAGTTGCCCATTTTGTAGAATCAGAATGAAAATAGAATTCCGCTGTTTGGAAGTGGATTGCGTTTTGACCGAGCGGGTCGCGTATACTACCAAGCTCATAACCTAAAGAAGCTGTCGAACAACATTCTTTCACAAAATGCCCATCTACTCCTGTTTCCATTCTTTTAAGTTCAAATTTTAGTTTCACTCTTTCTTTCGGTTTACAAACAAACAGTCCATACGTATGTTCTTCTTTTTCATGCCCTTGTTGTTCATTTTTCTCTTCTTGATAAGCAACGTTTGTAGGTTTTTGACGAATACGATTTTTTATAAAATCGAAACCATCTTTAAGATGAAACTCAGATGTTACACAGAACCTTATTTGTGGTCTATACACCACCCTATTAGTAGCAGGATTTTGAGTTAACCAATGTTCAAACGCGACCTCATAACCCCAGCCTCCTTTACCAATGGTAGTGTGTCTTCTATATCTTACCCCAAACATAAACGGAAAACAAGGATCGCTCATATCGTTTGTTACTCTAATCCTACTGAGTAAAAGTTCAGTTTTTTGAATAAATTCTATAAATTCGTGATCATTCATAATTTATTTTTAATTTTTTAGCAATGTTTTACATTGCTATTTTCTAAAATTTGGTTTCTAAATAAAATATGTTTTATTCATACTACTTTTATTCATACTACAATGTATATAAAATTTCAAAATTTTCTAAAAAACATAGATAGTAACTGGGATAGTCCCAGAGGCGGCTACGCGTATAAAAACTTGAGCAAAAAATTACAACAACAGATTCCTGTTCCAGATTAGAAAGTTGGCTTTACTAAGGTTTCGTCCCGAAACCTTAGTAAAGCCAATTTTATATCCGTAATTATTCTTTTATCTTTTTATTTATTTTTGTTTTCTCTTTTTTTTTCAATCCATCTTGCTACCACACCAATTCCAATTCCAACTAGGGCAATAGCAGCATAAAACCAAGAATTGCCTATAGGATTTGAAACACGTGTTGAACTATAAGGAGGGCTGGCTTCTACGTGTACAACTGATTGTAGTTCAGATATCGTGTTTCCGTTAGTTATTTCACTATTGGTACGCACAAAATCTTTATCTTTTGTTGAGTCGGAGCCAGTGTCCCAGACACTTACTCTTCTGCCACCAAGTCTAGTAGGTTTTCGTTTTACCCCACGTTGCACATCTTCAAGCCTAACCATTTGTTCAATGGGGTTTGGATCGAAATAGTCCATTGCTGGAGCTTCCGCTTCTCGTGAAGATTGTACTACTTTTTTTGTAGTCTTATTGTTTTTTTTGCTAAAATCATTCATAGAGGGTTCTGGGCTTTCTGTTGTTGCTGGTATGTGTTGGCAAAATCGCTTCCTTAGCGAAGTAACCTTACAGATAGCTTTGGTACCAAAACATGTAAAATTTTTATTGAAAAACTGTGTATTTAAAACAACCATAATCAAAATTCTGTTTTCAAAAATCTGCTTTATTCGATAGCTGGGTATATTAATAAAAAATTAAGCACGTAATTTTTTACTAATACAGATAAAAAATATTACAATTAAATAATTACATAGTTAAAGAGTGCTTTAAGAGTTAAAAGCTGTGTTTTAATCCCAATGGATTTTAATAAAGATAAACGTCGTACATTGGTTAAGTGTTTTATTTAATAGACATGAAAATTTTTTTCTATATAAGAATTTATATTCTTAATAAATTAAATTTATTAAATAAAAAATTGAAGACTATCTTAATTACCATTCACATTTTTATTAGCATTACCTTTTTTATTAATTATTGTTTTCTCTATTTTTTTAGTTTATCTACTAAACCTAGAATTTATATTTACAATAGGAAATCTCTAATATTAGCAATTTGAAAAATTAAATAGAGTTTTAAACATACTTCTTATTATACTTATACTGCTGGCGCAAAATTGCGTAGTTTCGTGACTAAGAAAAATAGAAGATTATATTTTATATTCTTACTATATATTGAAATAGTACTTTAGAAGCTTAAAGCTGTGTTAAATTTTTTCCCTTATTTTTAGGTGCATGCCATACTAATTTATAATTAGTATGGCATATTTAATCTTAATTAGTATGTATTTCTATCTAGTGCACGATATATGCATTTTAGCAGAAAATACCCATAATTTTATACATAATTCTATATTAGTATGTATTACTAATATAGAATTATTTCTTTTTATAAATAGAAAAAATTAAAATGCATTTGATTTAAGAAATGTTTAGTTACAATTAATCCTGAACCTTCTACATTGAAAGCAAGATCCGTAAAAATCTTTTTTTGTGTAGAATTATAAAAATAAAAATTTTTTGGATTAAACTCACAAATTGCGTTACAAGAAGGCAAAATTTTTTTAACCACTCCAATTGTTCCAATTGGTATATTACATGAATTTTCTTTACAGCAAATTACAAAATCATTATTTAATAATGGACAAAAAAATTTCAAAGTTAAATATTTTTCTTTTGGTTCATTTTTTTCTTTAGTTTTATATAATTCTATGAATTTGGGGAGAATTTTTTTCGTTATTATATTGAAATATATTATGTAAAGATTCACTAAAATCGGATCTTTAGTTAAAGCTAAAGCTTTATTATTAATAATAATAAATATATTTTTACGATGTAAAAAAAAGATCTTTTTACATCACTTTTTTGTTCAAAAAAATTTTGGCCAGGTGATTGGACAATTTTTGGGAAATTAGGTTTCAATGAAACACAATGAATTTTTAAGGTATTCCAATTATTCTTGCTTTTAAAATTAAAATTGGTAGTTTTTGCTAAAGATTGATTTTGTGTGTTTTGTGAAATTAGGGTAGACCAATTATTTCCAACCTGTTTTTTACTCCCTATTCTAGTTGAATTCCAATTTAATGGAAAATGAGTAAAAATTTCCATATATATTTGATTTTGTTTTGTCTGCCAATTTGAATTTGTTTGTATTGGTACATAATCTTCATAAAAATCAACACGTTTAATACATGAGTCATATATATTTGAAGTAAAAAATTCTTTGGAATAGAATTCCATTTCATTTGAAAAGAACTCACATTGATTATTTGATAAATGTGACAAATGTAATGAATCAACCGGAGTGTACAAAAGTGGTCGCGCCGGATAAGCTCCCCCTTTTTTAGTAAATACTATGGGAAATCCTAAAATTAGGATTATGGAAAAAAATATATTTTTTTTCATGATAGATAATTTATAAAAATTTAAAGGTATAATTTATGATCTAGTTATATATTATAGTCTTATTTTATAGTGAAAGTCAATTAATCAAATATAATTTTAGTAAACTATATTTTATATATTTTAAAACATTAAATAAAAACAAAGAAAAGAATTGTTTAAATTCTTTTCTTTGTTTTAGTTAGTAGTAAATTCAAATTTACTATTGACAAACGGGATCGAAGAATTTTTTATTAAAATTGGCGTCTAATTTTGTGGTAAAAAGAGGAAGTAAATACGTTTTAGGTACTATACGACATTCACTTGGTTCAAATCGACCGTCTACATAACCTCTATCTGTACAATTTTGGGTTCTTATTAAATTCCATAAATCTATTTTGGGGAAAATAATCATGACTTCATCTTCATTGAGCAAATTTTTGATAAAGGTCTTTTCAGAATTTTCTGATGATTGAATATAACCGCTATCAGGATCTAGTATAATTCCAATTTCACCGGCATATAATTTTACTTCAACATTGTCTTGGTTTTCATCTTTTTCCAGTATAAAGTCGCTAATTATGGTCACCATAGTGTGAGGTTTTAAGTTATTATAAAATTTTTCCTTTGTAAGTTCTTTTGTATAGTCAATAATATTGTCTTGAAGAGACTTTTCGACATAGTTGTAAAAGTTTTGTTGTTCTAAATCCGGGTTTTCTGCGTTTAAAACAATAGGCTCAGAAAATTCTTCGTTTCGATCGTTTACCTGACCGGTTGAATATAAGACTAATAACTGGTTTCTTCGAACATTGGTTGCTATAATAACGTCATCTTCGCTATCAAACTCGCCTGTTTTGGAAAATTCAGTTGTATCAATAAAACAAACTTCGTAAGAATCAATACAATTAGAATGGCAAACAGTATATCCTATTTGCCCTGGAAACAAAGCTGCAACGGGCTCGAATCCAGTAGCTTCATCATTCAACTGTCGCACCATTATTTTTGTTAATAAAGTAACATAGGTATAATCTTTAATCTCTTTTTTTTGACGTCTTTCATAGCTTTCTTCGAAAAAAGCTTGAACTCTTAAATATTTTTGCAACGGGTTAAGAACTTTTGATTCTTCAAGTTGTTTTTGCTTTTCAGGTTGATTTGCACTATCGTCCCTATTAACTATGCTTGGTTTTTTTTGTTTATCTTGTTTTAGATCCATAAAATATAAGATTTAAATTAAAAAAATAAAATTCGAACGTGTGGAAAACATATAGAGCTACACGAAACAAGACAAAGGAATACGAGTCGCGCTTTCAGAGGTTTTAATTTTTTATATGATATTTAAGGAAAAACCACGATCTTTATCGTAACTAGTTTTTTTATTTAAATCAAATAAATAAAAGAAAAATAAATCACGATTTATAATCTACGCGTTTTTTAAAATCACATAAATTACAATTAAAAGGATTTATATTGTTGAAATGAGTTAGAATAGCAGCTTCTGTCTTTTTTTTACGGCACTCTTTTTCAGTGAGTGATTCATTACTTAATTCTACTAACTGTGAAATTAACCCTTTTTCTCCCATTAAAGGGTACCTTTCCCCGATTTGTTGAATAAAAACATAAAAACTTTTTATAGCATTTTCTTTGTCAGAGAAATTTTTTTCACCACCTAGCAAATTCTTGTGATTGGGAAATTTTTCTCTGGTAGCTTTATCAGTTATAATAAAACCAGTTACGATTTGTATTACATTATTATCAGAAAAAACACCACTAAAATTTGGTGTAACATAAAAAACAAATTGCATGTCATCAGCGAAACTTATACTATCGCTTGTATTAGTTTGATTTATGATAATTTCAAATTTTATTTGAATAGTTAATGCTGTCACTTTTAGAGCAATTTGAGTTCCAGTAGTATCGATTTTTAAAAACTCTTTTATTTCATTACAAACAAAAGACATTACCCTAGGTGTTCTACCTAGCGGTTGGCTTTTAATGTCTACATAATCACTATTCAAAAGAGAAGAGTATCCTATGATGACAATTACTAATGCAAATAAATCAAGAATCCGTTGAGTATAGTTAGCAGCACGAAAAAATTCTGCTTCCGATTCCGGGTTTCGATTAAGCTCACCAAACTCAGGACATATGAATAAATTTGGAAGCTTGGCTACTTTTACGAATTCATGCATATGTTTTGCGCCATTCCCCGCATTAAAGCCGTGCTTAATTATCTGATCCCAGGCTTTATTTAGATCAATATAAATACCATGTTTATTTTTTAGTTTTTCTTTTATTTCTTTTTCTAAGGGATGTTTCTTTGCCTTAAAAGAACTTATTTTTTCTTTTTCTGAAAAATCATTTTTATTTTCTTTCAAAGAAAGCATTAAAAACAATGCTCTAATAGCTGTTATTTTCGTAATAAAAAAATCAATCGTAGTTTGAAAAAAAATATCAACGTTGTTGATACTTGCTAAACTAGTGGTACACCCCATTTGAATTAAAAGCTCCTGCTCGATTTTTTTATAATTTCCAGCAAAATATTCTTTAGTTATTTTAGGAAGTAATAGTCTAATTTTCGATTGAAAACTATCGTGAGCAAAAGACAATTTATTTGAATGCATTTCTGCAACTATTCTACGATTAATAGCACTTTCAGCTGATTTAGATAAAACTTTTTGACATAAAATAGGCTTGGAAACAAGTAAAGGCCTTGATATCTTCATATAAAATATAATCAATTTTTACTACAAAACATAAAATTTATATACCATATAAGATTTAGATTTTATCTAGTATGTAATTTTTACTATAAAAGTCACGAAAGTTTGTGTATATAAATTTATACTGTTTAGATCGTAACATCATAAAAACAAAAGTAAATCCTGCAAGAATTTTTCTTTTCCAGTTTGAAAAAAACTTTTCTTGTTTTATCATAGGTAAAATCGTGGACGAAAATCGATTACTTAACAAATAAAAAAATAGCTCTCGCCAGGTCGCCTCACGGGGCGCATTATCTCTATATAAATACTCTTTTTTACCATACCAAACTATAGTAGCATATGGAATGCTATCGAAATTTTAAATTTCGTTTTTTCTTTTAAAATAAAGTTTTCCTTCAAAAAAAAAATCATTATATGACTCCATTTCATGGAGTAATTGCTTGCTTTGCAAGCCATGATAAATAAAAAAACTATATTTTTATCTTGTTCATTTCTTGCTGATCATCGTGTTGCCCTAATAACTCTAATAACGAAACCGCCTGTATCCATACGAAAAAAGCTCGGTAATTAAGAGACGGTGAAAAAGCCAAACCCTTTCAAACTCCTTTGCTGGGAAACTTTTTCTATTATTACTATTTTTGTAATTAATCATAATATTTAAAGTTTTTACTAAAGAAATATATATCTATTGTACATAACTAAATATTGTTTATAACAATAATAGCATAGTAACTAAAAATAAGTCAAGTTAATTGTCATCTGAATGACTAGCTTCACTTATTGCCTCATTACTATTAATTGAATCGTTTTGGTCGTCTTCAGGATTTTCTTGAATTTCACTCGAAATTAGTGTGTTGCTATATAATTCACTTTCTACCTGATCTAAACTTGCGTTTGAAGATAAGACGTTAAAAGATGAAACATACATTGACATTACACCATAATGCTTAAATAACTCATTATTCGTACGAATTGCTGAAAAAAAAGTTTATAAGATCCACGCTACCTACTGTTTTCCCCACATCAGGTAATAAACGTGACTTGTCTTTAAGTATCGTAATAAAGTTTAATTTATTATTTTGTATTTCTGTTGGTGTTAGAATAGCAGATATTTGAGAACCGGGGTTATTTTCTATTGCTGATTCGGAAAATATGTTCTCAAATTTGGTATGAGGAATAAACAAAGATGTATCCCAATTTGGTAAATCAAATGCAGGATACTAGATTAGTTGTAAAAAATTATGTTGGATTACATTTTTTAAATCTTCTTTTTCAGCTAGAGAAGCTGGGTGAGTTAGCACATCTTCATTATAAATTACGTCTATTAGGTGAAGCACTATATTTTTATGCTCAACAATATTTATCAATCCATCGCGAATTTGTTTTGGTTCAGCTAGGTTTTTAGATTCTCCATTTCGTATTTTTTTAAAGTTTAATTTAACGGTTGAAACCTACCATTTAAATCTAAAATGACAAGTAGAAAACAAGAGGGTTGATTAGGAACTGAAAGCACTCCATATTTAGTTTGCATCACCCTAATTGAATCTTCTATCACGAACTGAAAGGCAATTACAAATTTTTTTAAAAAATCTATTTTTTGTTTTAGTGCTTAGCAAACTAAAAGTATAACGTAATCGTGTCTTTTCAGCATTGAATCTTACTTTCTTTATTCTTCTTTTTCAGATAATATAAAAATGAGAAGAAAATTTAATTTATTAAATTTAATCATTAATTATGACATATGTTTTCAATAAATTTCCAAATTATCTAGCAGAATGGAAAATAAATTCTATCTCTATCTATAAATTTTTATTTATTTGTTCTGCATTTACTTTATTTTTTAATTTTTCATCAGCGCAAGCGTATCCAATTTACGCACAGCAAAATTACCAAAACCCTCGCGAAGCAAACGGTCGAATTGTTTGTGCAAACTGTCATTTGGCACAAAAACCAGTTGAAATTGAAGTACCTCAAGCTATATTACCAAATACTGTGTTTGAAGCAGTCGTAAAAATACCATATGATCAACAGATTAAACAAGTTTTAGGTAATGGCAAAAAGGGACCTTTAAATGTGGGTGCAGTTTTGATTCTTCCTCAAGGTTTTGAATTAGCTCCAAAGGATCGAATTCCAGAAGAAATGAAAGCTAAAATTGGCAAGCTGTCTTTTCAACCATATAATGATGAAAAGAAAAATATTTTAGTTGTTGGTCCTGTACCAGGAAAAAAATATAGTGAAGTAGTTTTTCCAATTCTTTCTCCAGATCCGAGTAAAAGTAAATCAATTTCTTACTTAAAATATCCGATTTATGTAGGTGCAAATAGAGGGCGAGGTCAAGTTTATCCAGATGGATCAAAAAGTAATAATACTGTTTCTAACGCTTCGGCAAGTGGCAAAATTATTCAAATTGAACCAAATAAAGAAAAAGGTGGGTTTAGTATTACTATAGAAAAATCTACAGGCGAGCAAATAGTAGATCAAGTTTTATCAGGCCCAGAATTGATTGTTAAAAAAGATCAACTAGTTCAAGCTGATCAACCTCTAACTAACAACCCAAATGTAGGTGGATTTGGCCAAATGGACACGGAAATTGTTCTTCAAAATCCTACCCGTGTACAAGGATTAATTGTATTTTTTGGATTTGTTGTAATTGCACAGATCTTTCTAGTTCTTAAAAAGAAACAATTTGAAAAAGTACAATTAGCTGAAATGAATTTTTAAAATTTTTATAAAAATAATTCTTTACCAAAACACAGTAGATTTAATTCTACTTTGTAGAATTAAACTTACCCGTTAAAATTTAAAGCAAACTTTTAAATCTAAGGTTTCACTGAGTTAAAGCCCTAATTAAAAATTTGTACTTGTACAAATTTTTAATAAAAAGTTACTTCATTGCAAGGATATACAAATTAGAAGCATGAGTAGCGAAGTAACCCAAATAAGTATCAAGCAGAGCTTGGTAGCTAAATACCCGAATCTTTTTTATCCGATTATTGTGACTCACTTACAAATCTTTACTTTGCTCTAAAACAAGGCTTTCTCAATAGTCATTTTTAATGTGATAAAATAGTATATTTTTAATAAAACACTCATTTTTATGTTAACAATTGCTAGTTATATAGGTTTATTTATCGCAGTATTAACGTGTACGCTATTTATTTATATGAGTTTATTAAAAATTAAATTAATTTAATTTTTAATAAACAAAGACTTTTTAAGTCTAAAATAACCTAGTGGGTTTTGGGTCAGAAAGAAAAGAATCTTTTTTTTTAAATTTACTTTGATAAACATACAACTTTATTGTATCTTTGCACGTTGTCAAGTAAGCTTAGACTCTCTACCAGCATGACCAGGCGCCCTTTCCTTTGGTCTTTGCTTATGTTTTCGAAGAAAACATCAGTAGGCACGAGGTGCCAACCAAAGGGTTTCAGCTTTGCTGAAACCTTGGGTTTAATTCTACAAAGTAGAATTAAACCTTAGGTTTTGGAACGAAACCTTGAATTTCAGCTATGCTGAAATTTTAGGCACTAGGTAAATATCACATAAATACTATTTATTTATAGTAAAATTATTTTTAAAATTTTTTATGGTTGAACCTCTTTTATCTGGAATTGTATTAGGATTAGTTCCTGTAACACTGGCAGGATTATTTGTAACGGCATATTTACAATATCTTCGTGGAGATCAATTAAATTTATAGTCCGTTTTTTAAAATTACTAATAAATTTAACGTTCTACCAATACACTCTATATTGGTAGAACGTTAAATTTATTTTGGTTTAAAAATAGTATTTAAAATTTTATAAAAAATATTAAAAAACATTAAAATATCTTTCTAGATAAAATCTTCTTTATTGTAGTAGTAGCAAAGTAACCTACGATTTAAAGCTTTATTTTGCTTTAAAGTGCAGCTTGCTTCATTATAAAACTCTCTTTTTAGACGTACCTACTTACACTTGATTTTTTTTCCCCAAACAATCTAATTCCCATAAATTTAACAATAAGTTTAAGAGGTTTGACAAAAGTAAAATGAAATAGCATACCAGCTAAGACAGCTAAACCTGCTCTAATTTGGTTTTCTTTGACAATATAATGGTTAAAACTTCTTGAAGGAGTAGCTTATACTTCTCTATATGGTATATCTGTATATTTTTGTAATGGGTATGCTGTACCAATTACTGTTGATACTTGTGAATTTGGTAGATTGATATGTGTGTACAGTGGGAATTTCATTCATTTCCATATTTTGCGTTTACACCTATTTTTTTTTTCAAAATAACCTCGACTCTAAGCCGCTGCATTTTACCAGCATTCACATCACATCTAAACTTTTATGCGTATTTATACGAACTTATTGTATATTGTTTTTTCTTTAGTCTTGAAAGACTTATACGCGTATGCTCCTATTAGTACACTTCCAATGATAAATGTCCCCATCGAATACAGTCAGTTAGTGATCTAGATAAATTTCTTACAAAAGCTACTTCTGAGTCAAGAATTGATTTTAATTTAGGCAGTTATAATACGAAATGAGTGTGTGTTGATATTGACCACTTATTAGTTTGGAATGCACTTTGTAAGATGGCAAAGGATAACGTATTTGGAGAATACGTATTATAAATAAATCACCACGTGATGGACATTTACTATTTAAAAATACTACGAATAACAACATGGGAAAACGTGTTAAGGCAACTTGTATGTTTAGGGATAGAAACTGATATTATTCCGAAGACCTTTCTTCGTTTTTTTGGTCCTGAAAGGACAATTGAAAGATGTTTAAATCTTGAGGAGCTTTCCGAATACCCATCCAATTTAAAGACAGTGAGAGGAAACGAAAAACCAATAATCATAGATAAGTTAATTACTAACGGTCATAGGAATACTGTCATATAGAATTGAATATTAAAAAAATCTAGTTTTTCTGGTTTCGCTTATATGATCGGAAAATATTTATGTGAAACCCCAGTGGACGAGGAAGAATGTAAAACTTTGTCAACAGCAAATGAGAGACTAGCAGAAACAAAATAAAAAGATAATTTCACTTTAAGTTAACACCAAGTTAATTACACTTCTAATCAGCAAGAAACAGCTAATCTGTACAAGCATGACATAGAAGTGATGTTGGGAACTTTTGTAGGAAAGTTTGCCTTTGATTATGAGATCAACGAATGGTATGAATTTGTTGAAACTCATTGGAAAAAGGTAGATCGTAACGTAGTTACTAGAGACATGTGTAGATATATATTAACTAATCCTAATGAATTTCTTCGAAAAATTGCATCTAGCTCTCTAAGCCCGTTCATCGAAGAAAACATCAGTAGTAAAACTACCTGCAAGGTAGTTTTACTACTAATGCGTTATCTATTTTTATAAACAAAGCTTAGGCACCTTACTACGGTAGTAGTTGGTTTCATTATACTTTGTATAATGAAACTTACAACCCACTATTTTAGCTTTGCTAAAATACAAGGTTTCGAAACGAAACTTAAGGTTTAATTCTACAAAGTAGAATTAAACCCAAGGTTTCAGCTTTGCTGAAACCCTTGCTTTGCTTATCAAATCAGCTGAAGCTAATTTTATTGACAAAGCAAGGGTGGGCACGAAGTGCCAACCGTTTATTAAAAATTTGTACAAGTACAAACTTGTCGAGCATAGCTTTTTTAATAAACGGTTGACACTTCGTATCTTACCAAATTTTATGTGATTTCTAAAAAAATTTTTCTAAAAATAGTATAGCTTTCATAATTATTAGTTGAAAAATATTTTGGCTTACTTGAGTCAAATATTTTCTCTGAAAATCCTGTTCCAGCTGGAATGACATGACCTAAAATCACGTTTTCTTTTAAACCTTTTAAAAAATCTGTTTTCCGTTCAATTGCTGATTTTGCTAAAATACGTGTTGTCTCTTGAAAGCTAGCCTCTGAAATAAAACTTTTTGTTTCTAACGATTTTTTTGTAATTCCAAGTATTATAGGTTTGTATTTAGCTTTTTTATTTTTAGATTTTATACTTTTATTTACTATTTCAATCCAATCTAAATCAATAAGTTCTCCCGGTATTAAATTTGTTTCGCCACTAGTAATAATTTGGACTTTTGATGTCATCTGTCGAATAATTATTTCAAGATGCTTTTCAGCAATTGTTACTCCTTGAGATTGGTATACCTTTTGAACATTATTTACAATAATTTGTTGGATTTTTTCTAAACTATGCCGTGCAGCTTGTTGAGGATCATATTTTTTTCTATAAAAAAGAAAAAGCCACTCTAATTCTTCATGCAACCCCCCCGCTAATATTTCCCCTTGATTAGTTTTACGAGCTTCAAAAAGCTGTTCAATTTTGGGTATTCCTTGAACAATGTCACCGGTTTTTAATCTTTGATAAAACAATCGAAGAACAAGGGCATTTTTTTCAATCATATCTCCCTGATGGACTGAAAGAAGTCCTTTTGAAGAAAATAAAATTGGTTGAGCTTTTCTTAATATAATTTTTGATTTTTCAATTTGTATAACTCGACCAGATTCAGGTATTGCAAGATTTTCATGAACTTTAGTTCCATAATGTATAAATTGCCCCAAGAAAGTTTGTGAGAATGCTTTTTGACCATGAAACAAATTAGGTGTAGAAAAGCTTGCTTGATCTTCATCAGTTAAAACTAAATAAGTTTGCTTGTCTGTAATATGGAGTTGTGTTCTTAAAATTTCTCCTTGATATGATGAAAAGAACTTTGTTAAACTTATAGGTGTTTGATTAGAAATAGAATTTTGAAAAGAAAGTAATAATGTATTGTGTGTAGATTTAGTAAATCTATTTATAGAACATTGGGGAGCAAAATTAGAAAATTTTAATTTACGAAAAAGTGAAATATTAAAATATAAAATTGAATTAAAATTCAACTTGTTTCTTTGATTTATTAAAAAGCTCCACAAAGTAGTTTGGTCACAAAGATTATTGCTAATATTACTAGAATGAGCAGCTGAAAATAATGCTTCAGATTTTTCTTTATCAAAGATTAAATTTTGTGCTACTGTAAGTTTTTGCGGAAGTTTTGGGTTATAAAGCAATGAAAACAAGCGAACGACATTTGGCTTTAATGTGTTCACAGATGGTTTTGAAATAAGTTGAATCTTTATAGCGCTAATTGAGTAGCTTTGTGGAACCACAAATAAAATACAAAATTCTATAACATTAATATTCTTAAAAAAAATATTTTTTTTACATTCTTTATATTTTAAATAAGGCTTTATGGAAAAATCAGCAGCTGGGAAATTGAAAAATAAATCAGTATTATTTTGTTTATTAAACCATAATAATTGCGTAAAATTTGTCAATCTATTATTAAAATTTTCTGCCTCAGTATAAGAATAAATAGCAGATTTGTTTTGTTTTGCAAGTAACTGTTTATAATGAAATGATGAAATAAAGGAGTATGACTTAATTTTACGAATTAATATAAAAAATTTAGGTGTAAATAAATTTTTGCTTGAAAAAGATATACTATGTGAGCTATTTTGGTTGTTCAAATTTTTTAATTGAAAAAAAAATAAGTTCTTAAATTTCACATATGTATACAATGGTATATGATTTTTAATATTTAGTATGTTTTTTCGAAAATTAAAATTTTCTAAAAAATATAATAATTTATAATTATATACTTTATTTTTTATTAATAAATTTTTTTTTTGAGTTTTATTTTTTTTAATATATTTTTCTAATATCAATCCTTTATATAGAGTACCAAAATTTCTGTACCGTTTTTTATTCAATAAAGTTGATAAAAAGGCAAAATTTTTGGTAAAAAAAACAGTAATGTGAGCATTGAAAAAAATTATATCTAAACCTGATAAAAAACGAGTAAATGGGTACCATTTCTCCAAATATTTATTTTTGGTATAGTCATTACAAAAATTTAAGTTATTATAATTTTTGGTAAGACAAAATTCAGTATAAATATCAGCAATATTCAGAATATTTTTTAAATTACTATTTTTCTCTGCAATATTTTTCTTATTTTGAACAGAAATTTTATCTAATGGTAAACACTCCACATAGACAGCGTATTGATCAAATAAAATATCGTTACAACAATTTATACTAGATTTAATTATGCATTTATGTTTTTGTATAGTTTGTTTGCTATTTTCTGGAAAAAAAATCCACCCAGGTTTAATTTTTACTTTTATTAAATTTTTTGATAAGTTTGTTGATAACTCAATCTTGAAAGTTTTATTTAAATTATAAAATTGAATTGCCGGCTTGCATTTATCCTCACTTTCTCTCTTTTGTTGTTTTTTAGGGGTGGGGGAAATTAAACTTTGGTTAATTTTATTTACAACGGGGAAGGGGGTAAGACGAGTCAAAAGTTTTAGTGGGGTAAATAGTGAAGTATTTAATAAGGACTTAAAAGAACTTGATTTAGTAAATCCAAGCCAAGGAAATTGTGGCTGTAAAACGGGTAAACAATTATTTTTTAACAACCTTTTATTTATGTTTTCATTTTTTGTAACGTATTGTAAAACATAAGGATGAAAGGTATTTGTGTGTGGTGTATAATTAGGTACATCAAGAGTCTTTTTTGTGAAATATGATTTTGTCACCAATAATCCAAAAATAGATAAAATTGGATGGATTCTTAATCCTAAAATATCAGGTTTAGAGATTGAAGAAAATGGCTTATAAACATTGAAATAATTGGTAGTTACTTTTACTTTAGAAGAAAAAGAATTAGAAATTTTATCAATTTCTAAGCACCCGTATAATTTCGAAGAAAAACTAGAAGTTTTCCCTTGAGAATTATAATAAAAAGTTAATGGAGCAGTTTTATTTATCCATTTTCTGAAATTTTTTCCTTGCTTAATACAATTTTTAGGAAGTTTTTTTCTTCCTGGCTTCAAACTTTCAAATCGTGATACAGATAAATTTTTTATTTCTGTATATGAGTCACATTTTTTTTTAAAAAAAATGCTATTAAGGGAATTAAATATATAGCTTTCTTCTTCAATCCATAAAATTTCACCAGAAGAAATTTTTTCACTTAAATAAAAACTATCATAAACTAATATTCCACCAGTTTGAGTTTGATATTGCTTAGGAAAGCTTTGAAAATAAAAAGTTGTCTGTAATTTATTAGGATTTTGAAATTCTTGGCGCAATGAGTTTGAGATAAAAAAGCGATCTAAACCGAGTTGTGGTTTTTTAAAATGAAAGAAGGAAAAAATATACCCAATTTTCTTATATTGAATAGACTGTATTGGAAATGAAATAATAGTATGATTTAAAACAATTTTAGTATTATTTGTTTTCTTAAAGATTTTTTTTCTTAAATTATTTTTTGTTCCCTTTTTGCCAATAAAATCAGCTGAAGCTGATTTTATAGGCAAAGCAACGGAGCCTACCTTTAATGGTGTCTCATGACGAGAATTGTCGTATCTCGAACCAAATAGCTTTGGTGTTTGGTAAGGATAATAGAATACAAGTTTATCTTTATTAGTTAATAATATTGTTGGCTTTTTCAACATCAAAGTTATAAAGCCATTGTATGGAGACATGGTATGGTATTGACCAATTATCGAAATTTGGTCTACTATATCACCAAATTGAGGAAAGATTTCAACAGGAATAGGTTGATTATAAATTTTTCCCGATAAAACCCAAATGCTTCCTAAATTATTTGTTGTGCGACTAACTAATTTCTGTTTTTTTTTTCTCACATGAACAATAACATTTTTAAAAAAAACTTCTCCTTCAATTTCACTATTTAAATCATAATTAGCTTGAATACGTTGTTCTCTATCTGTTGACATGGATGAAAATTCAGCAATAACCTGCGTTTTGCTGACATATTCCGAATTACGGAAAAACAAAATAGTTAATGCTGGGATTTGAAAAATAATTTTTTCTGTTTTTTCAGTTTTATTTTTATTGTTTTGAGATTTTTGATTAGCAGAGATACTAAATTCTTTATCTGGGATTAAAGAAATATCATTACTATTTTTTTTAGAATAAAATTCAAATTTACCAGGAACTTTTGTTAAAAAAGCAATTTTGCCGTGAGGTGTTCTGATTAGCATTCCTTGTAATGATTCCAAAAATTTTATTTTACCGTCAAATGGAGCTTTAATTTCAGTCATAATATCTCCCGAAAAAACTCCTCCTGTATGAAAAGTTCTCATCGTAAGTTGTGTCCCTGGTTCACCAATTGATTGAGCTGCAAGAATCCCAACTGCTTCACCCAGAGAAACTAATTTACCATGAGCTAAACTCCATCCGTAGCATAATTGGCATATGGAATTTTTTATTTCACATGTTAATGGAGAACGAACTAAAACTTCTCTTTTTAAGCTAGCAATTTTTATTGCTAAATTTAATGAAATTTCTTGGTTTTTAAGAGCAATTAGTTTTCTTTTATTATAATAAAGATTGACGTGTTTTAAAAATAAGATTAATTGGTACAAAGGAAAATTTTTATTAAGTTGCAAGTTTGCATAAAAATCTATCTTATAACTCACTGCAATTAGGATGGGATCATTAGCGAGGGAACCTTGTAGCGAAGCAACCCTGTGGCTAGGCACGAAGTGCCAACCAAAGGTTGCTTTATCAATAAAATCAGCTTCAGCTGATTTTATTGATAAAGCAAGGGGGGCTGGCAAATTTGACCGATGCTCAAACTTATTTGTCGCTTTTTGAGATTGGTTAAAAAAATGTATACCTGATAATTGCGAAAATAAAGCAAGAATTCGTGCATTATTTTGAATTTTTTTTTGAAAAAAAAATGAAGATTTGTTTACCAATGCTGCTTTTTTAAACATATTTACTGAATTTAAAGTCGTTGATTTCTCAGTAAATTTTGAGGGTTTTATTTTGAAACTTTGAATTTCAGTATTTACGGAAATTGAGGACTTGGTAAATAATAATTTTTTGTTTGGTAAAGAAATACTCTTATTATTCTCAAAACTAGTTGTTAAATTATTCGCACTAGAATAAATATTTTCTGCCAAAATTCGGCCGACTAATCGGTTTTGTAGTGGCACAATAATTTTTTGATTTTCTATAATGGTATTAACTATAACACCATGTTTAGTTTTACAGTCAAACTCGCAAACAATAATATGATGCGACACATCTACGAGTCTTCTTGTTAAATATCCAGAGTTAGCAGTTTTTAATGCGGTATCAACAAGTCCTTTGCGAGCACCATAACATGAAATCACATATTCAGTTAATGTTAACCCTTCTCTGAAATTACTTTTAATAGGAAAATCAAGTATTTGCCCTTGTGGATCTGACATTAATCCTCTCATTCCAACTAATTGTCGAACTTGAGAAATATTACCCCGAGCACCTGAAAAAGCCATCATATAAACTGGATTTAAAACATCGGTCACTTTAAAATAATGTATAACATTTTGTTTTAATGTTTCACTGGTTCTATGCCATGTATCAATTAATTGTTGAAATTTTTCAATACCCGTTAAATATCCTTGCTTATAATTAATTTGTGCGACTTGTATTTTTAGATCAGAGTCTGAAATTAACCGTGCTTTACTGGGAGGAATTTTTAAATCATCGATACCTAAGGATATTCCAGCTTGTGTTGCATATGTAAAACCTATGTTTTTTAAATTTTCGACTAAATCTATAGTAATTTCTTCACCACAATTTTGGAAACTCCAAGAGATAAGGAACTTTATTCGGTTTTTATCAAAACACCCACTAAAAAAAAATGAATTTTTTATCATTAATATACTCCTTCAGATATTAAATTAAACATTTTTAGCATGTTTAATTTTTTATAAAACATATACTGTTTTATTCACGTTTATAATATAGAATTAAATTTTAATTTGTTTTTGTATTAGATTTTCTTTTGTAGTTTTTTCAAGCTTTTATAACTAAATAAAGCAAGATTTTATTTTCTAAGACTTCAGTAGCGAAGCAACCTTTTGGTAGCTTGCTACCAAAAGGTAATTGGTTTAATTCTACTTAGTAGAATTAAACTTACAACTTTTTGGTAGCGAAGCTACCAAAAGGTAGTTGGTTTCATTATACTTTGTATAATGAAACTTACAACCTCCTACTATTTTAGTTGGTTTAATTCTAGTTTGTAGAATTAAACTTACTAAAATACAAGGTTTCGTTCCGAAACCTAAGGTTTAATTCTACTTTGTAGAATTAAACCCAAGGTTTCAGCAAAGCTGAAACCCTTGCTTTGCTTATAAAAAAAGCTAAAGCTTTTTTTATTAGCAAAGGGCAGGTTGGCACTTCGTGCCTACTGATGTTTTCGAAGAAAACATCAGTAGTAAAACTACCTGCAAGGTAGTTTTACTACTAATAAAAAAAGCTAAAGCTTTTTTTATCAGCAAAGCTTAGGAGTTGGTTTAATTAGACTTTGCAGTTGATAAAATTAAACTTAGTTTAATTTTATCAACTACAAAGTCTAATTAAACTTACCAGCCCTAAAATTTCAGCATAGCTGAAATCAAAGGTTTCGTCCCGAAACCCATCTTACTTTGGTGGGCCTTTGCTTATGTTTTCTTCGAAAATCTGGCATACAACAAAGTTGTATGCTTGGAAAAAAGCAAAGGCTAAAGGGTCATATTTAACGAAAAACATAAGCAAAGGTTAAATTCATGTGAGTTTTGAAAACGCAATATAAATCTATTAAAAATACATTATTTTTGCAAATAATTCATAGCTTTTTAATTTTTGGAATAAGTAAGCGTAATTAAGCTATTTAATAAGGCTTTGGAAAATAATGCTATTTAATAATATTCGACCAGTAGTAGTATAAACAAATTGACTGATGACATTAGATTTTTTATCTAAATTACGCCAGTATTTGGAATAAATTTGAATAATGTTTCCAGAATAATCAATTCGAATTTCTAATGGCTTTTCATAAAAATTTTCAATTTGTACAAAATTTAGCCAACGAAGCCAAATTAATGAATGTAATGAAATTTTATGTTGATGAAAAGCTATTAACGCTTCATTTATATTGCCAAATATATGAGATGTTTGTTGCTTTAATGAATAATTACTAGTAGAAGTATTTGATCCTAAATTTTCGTGTAAATCGGTAGTTAAATAATAGCAACCTAAAATCATATCTTGACTTGGAAGAATAATAGGTTGGCCAGTTGCTGGAGATAGAATATTATTTCTAGACCACATTAATTTCCAAGCTTCAGCTCGAGCTTGAAAAGACAGTGGAACATGAACTGCCATTTGGTCACCATCAAAATCGGCATTAAAAGCGGGACACACTAGTGGATGCAAAAGAATAGCTCGCCCATCAACTAATTTCGGTTGAAAAGCTTGAATTCCAAGACGGTGTAATGTCGGAGCACGATTTAATAAAATCGGATGAGTTTTTAAAATTTTTTGTAAAATTTTCCAAACAATCGGATGTTGTTTTTGAATTAATTTTTTAGCTTTTACAATTGTTGTTTTACTTTGGTTTTTTCTTAACTCCCGGATTATAAATGGCTGAAATAATTCAATAGCCATTTCTTTAGGCAAACCACATTGATGAAGTTTCAACTCAGGCGCTACAACAATCACCGATCTTCCAGAATAATCTACACGTTTTCCTAATAAATTTTGTCGAAATCTTCCTTTTTTCCCTTTTAAAATATCCGATAAGGATTTGAAAGCGCGACCATTAGGCGCAGAAGCGAGAGGTGTTCCACCTTTACCATTTTCAATTAACGCATCGACGGCTTCTTGAAGTAATCGTTGATTATATCTCATTTCATTTGAATCAGTTGAATAGTTTTTTGTACGATATATTTTAATTCTTTTATTTCTGTCCAATACTCTTTTATATAATTGATTCAGATCGGAAACAGCAACTTGATTTGCATCAAGCTGTATAATTGGTCGTAAGTCGGGTGGAAGTACAGGAAGAATAGAAAGAATTAGCCATTCTGGACGTAATTTAGTTTGGTCAAAATACCGTACTAACTTGAAACGGCGTAGAGCTTTAAGTCTAAATTTTATTAATTTGCGTAGCTTTTTTTTTTCAAATGAATAAAGAAATAACTCTTTTTCAAATTTTTTAATTTGAGTATCTAATCTTGCTATTTTACGTTGAAGATGCATTTTTACAAATGAACAATTTAAAGTTTTAAGTAGATACCAAATTGTTTCAGTACCAGTTACTAAAAAAGGAGCAGATTTATACAAGTAATTATTTATTTTTACTGATTGATTTAAAACACGATTTGAATACATTGGTAATACTACATCATGTTTAGAAAAATTTGATGTTATATAAAATACAAAATTATTCCATTCATCTTGAAATTCACACCGAGACTCCCATGTAGACTCCAATAAATACTTTGAAGAAATAGGGTAATAAGGATTAATAGGAGATTGAAACTTCGATAAAAAATTTTTAGTCAATATTAACCCCTTGGCACTGAGAGGACCAACAGAATTGTTCTGCGACTGAATTGAAAATAAAGTTTGAGTTGTCAGTGAAGCAGTCTTATGATAATTTTTACTTTTAAAGAATAAACTTGATGTTTCATTTGGTTTTGACCTGCTACCATCTCTTAGGGCTTCATCTTTTAAGAAATTTTTGTTTAAAGTAACAAAATTTGTTGAGTTAAACAAAAAATTTTTTTTATTCAATATATTTTTTTCTGAGTTTCCAGTTGCATTTAAAAATATTTTTTTTTTAAAGAAGAAGTTGAAATTTGAAAAGGGTTCTGACTTTGAAAATTTCAATCCAAAGCCTTGAACTCCGGCATTTGCTGAAATTTTAGAACTAACCTCATTTTTTCCAAAGCATGGTTCAAATGTCTTTTCAAAGTTTGAAATATTCGTATTTAAGTTGGTAGATTGATTAATAACTAATTCATTTTGGTTATTTGATTTATGCTCAAATTTTACTTTTTTTTTTTCTAAAAATTGAATAAATGTAGAAATAATAAGTTTTGAGTTTTGTATGGATTTAAATTCAATAGCATTAAAACCTAAATAATAAGAATTACAGAATATATTATTAAACGGTATTTTAAATAGATTTTTTTTATAAAAGTTGTTTTTTAATTTAATAATAAAGTATTTGTCAAGCAAATAGAGTTCAGAATTACTACTACTACCACTAGTATTGCTAATAAATTGGTGTTTTGGCGGACCATTTAAATATAGAAAAGAGGTAGAATTTTGTGTGCTGTTTTTATTTTTAAAAAACTTTGATATTGGCACATGCATTGTATTAGTGCAATACACAATCGATTCTATTTCTTTACGACTCATACCTAATAACAATGAAATAAAACTTGGTCTTCCTTTTAGATACCAAATATGAGTAACCGGAGAAGCTAATTTAATATAACCAAGACGGTATCTTCGAACTCTGGACGCAGTAAACTCGACATCACAATTAGGGCAAAATCCGTGCTGAGCTTTGGTTTTTTTAGTACCACATGAACACTCAAAATCTTTGACTGGACCAAAAATTCTTTCACAGAATAACCCTCCTGTTTCAGGTTTTAAAGTTTTATAATTAACTGTTTGCGAATTAGTAACTTGCCCTACTTTTTTACCGTTGGGTAAGACTCTTTCAGCCCACTTTCGAATGCGAATTGGTGAAGCCAATCCAATATTTATAGATTCAACTTTTATTTCATTTTGTTTCATGATTGTTCAAATAAAATTTTATTTAAATTTTTTAAAAATTACATTTATAAATATACTTCGTTGTTTAGTTTTATTCGTAATAAAAAACACACCATGTTATTAATTCCAGCTTCACTATATTACTCTATATTTCCTTTGGAAAACATCTTCTCTTCTAATTATTTTTTCATTTTTTAATCGTTTTTTATCTTAAATGAATTTACTCAAAAAATTATTTGATTGTAAATAGTTTTAGTTTTTAGACTTTACGAACAATGTTTTAATTTTATTAAAAATTGTCAAGGAAAACAAGCCAACCTGTATATATCAGTTCATTTTGTCACGAATCAAAAGTCACGTGCTTCGATTATAAAACAAGATTAAGTTTATTTTATTAGTAATGAAATAACCTGCAAGGTTGCTTCACTAATGAAATCAAAGGTGTCGTTTCAAAATTCTTTGGCCTTTGCTTATGTTTTCGAAAAAAAACCTAGAGTTGGTTTAATTCTACCAAGTAGAATTAAACCAACTCCTAAGCTTTGCTTATAAAAAAAGCTTTAGCTTTTTTTATTAGTAGTAAAATAACCTTACAGGTAGTTTTACTACTGATGTTTTCTTCGAAAACATAAGCAAAGGCCTACCAAAGTAAGGTGGGCCTTTGCTAGCAAGCTAGCTGCAGGCTGGCTTCGCTAGAAAAAACTATGTTTTTTCCTACCAAAAGGCAAAGGGTTTCGGAACGAAACCTTTGATTTCAGCATAGCTGAAATCTTAGGCCTTTGTAATATTTTTCACATTTAACTGTGAAAAATACAACAAGCTAGCTGCAGTAGCGAAGCAACCTTTTGGTAGCTTGCTACCAAAAGGTAGTTGGTTTAATTCTACTTAGTAGAATTAAACTTACAACCCCCTACTATTTTAGCTATGCTGAAATCAAAGGTTTCGTTTCGAAACCCTTGCTTTGCCTATAAAATCAGCGGAAGCTGATTTTATTGACAAAGGGTTTCGAAACGAAACCTTTGATTTCAGCATAGCTGAAATCTTAGGCGGGTGGGCACAAAGTGCCAACCAAAGGGTTTCGGGACGAAACCTTGAATTTCAGCTATGCTGAAATTTTAGGGCTTGTAAGTTTAATTAGACTTTGTAGCACAGCTACAAAGTCTAATTAAACCAACTCCTAAGCTTTGCTTATAAAAAAAGCTTTAGCTTTTTTTATTAGCAAAGGGCCTTTGCTAGCAAGCTAGCTGCAGTAGCGAAGCAACCTTTTGGTAGCTTGCTACCAAAAGGTAGTTGGTTTAATTCTACTTGGTAGAATTAAACTTACAACCCTGCGGGTTGGCACTCCGTGCCTACCAAAGGGTTTCGGGACGAAACCTTGAATTTCAGCTATGCTGAAATTTTAGGGCTTGCTTCGCTAGAAAAAACTATGTTTTTTCCTACCAAAGGGTATAGCTGAAATCTTACCAAATTGGTTTAATTACGAAACATCATTAAACGACTCATCTCAAATTACGGCAAAAAAACTCTATCATTGTAAAAAAAATGGTATTATTTTTTTTTCAGCTATCTAAAGTTTTTTTACTAAACTTTCACTTAAATAGGGTGTGCTTATTTAATAAATGAGTTTTTTTCTTATTAAAAAGTCTAAAAGTTTATTTACAAAATAGGCTTTGAATAATTATTTAAATTAATTCTCATTTCTATATTGTAAATTAGAATATATGTATTAAAAATCAAAATTTAAGAAAGTTGCATAATATCAATTTTTTTTCGAATTCCTGAATTAGTAATTGAATAGACTCCAATATTCAAACATAATGATTGTAACTCGGATAATAATACTTTAAAAGACTCAGGTGTTCCTAAAGTAATAGATTTATTTTCCAAAATAGCTTGCATTACTTGATGTCGACCTTTTATATCATCTGATTTAGTAGTTAAAAGCTCTTGAAGCGTATACGCTGCTCCAAATCCTTCAAGTGCCCATACTTCCATTTCACCAAGTCGCTGACCTCCATGTTTCGATCGACCCCGAAGAGGTTGTTGAGTGACTAATGAGTATGGTCCGGTAGAACGTGCATGAATTTTTTCATCAACTAAATGTACTAATTTTAACATATATGGTTGACCAACAGTTACTTTTTGGTGAAAATTTTCTCCTGTACGACCATCAAAAAGTGGTATTTTACCTGGAGAATTAGGATTAAATAACCATTTTTTCCCTGTCTTTAACCGAGCTTCAAAAAGTTTTGAATATGTTATGCTTCTTGAAGCTTCCGGCCCATTCATTTCATCAAAACAACTAATTTTAAATTCTTCATTTAACTCTTTTCCAGCTAAACCTAATAAACATTCAAATATCTGACCCACATTCATACGCGAAGGAACTCCCAAAGGATTAAGTACCATATCAATTGGTGTGCCATCTGGAAGATATGGCATATCTTCCCGAGGTACTATTTTTGATACAATTCCTTTATTACCGTGGCGACCAGACATTTTATCACCAACTTGAATTTTTCTTTTTTCTGCAATATAAACATGAACTCGGGCGGGACCATGAAATGAAATTTCTAAAGGAATATTTTCTGTTTCAAGTAATTCTACATGCACAACACGGCCAAACACGTTTTTTGGAACTCGTAATGAACTATCACGTGTGGTTGAAGTTTTTGTTTTACCTAAAATATCAGATAACAATTTTTCATGACCTGATAATTGTTTTGTTTTAATTGGAGTTATTTTTCCTACGAGGATGTCTCCTTGATTGACCCAACTCCCAACTTTTATAATACCGTGATTATCTAAATTCAATTTTTTAGAATAAGAAATATCAGGAATTTTTGATGTAATTTGCTCTAATCCATATTGAGTATCAGAAATTTGAATTTCGTATCTTTCAATATGAACTGAAGTATAAAGATCATCATAAATTAATCGTTGGTTTATTAAGATAGCATCTTCAAAATTGTATCCTTCCCATGGCATATATGCGACTAAAATTGTCTTCCCTAAAGATAGTTCTCCACCAACACTTGCTGCTCCATCTGCTACTAGATCTCCTTTTTGGACCCATTCACCTTCATATACTAGAGGTTTTTGATGCATACAAGTATTTTGGTTTGAACGTTGATATGGTTGAATAAAATAATTTAGTTTTTCATGTAAAAAATAAAATTGTGGAGAAAAATTAAAATTTTTAATTTTGTTTTTTAAATGAGAAAAATTGATAGGTTTAGTTGATATTTTTTTTAATTCGAGCTGTTTCTTTGGTAGGCACAAAGTGCTAACTCGCCCTTTGCCAATAAAATCAGCTTCAGCTGATTTTATAGGCAAAGCAAGGGGGGGTGCTTCGCTACTAAATAGAGGCGCTGTTTGATATAAATCAAATTTATTTGTGATTCTATGTATATCATTTGTATTACTTACTAATAAAGTATTGGAAAAAGGTCTTTTTTTAGCATTAAATTTTGAAAAATTAAAGGATTTCTTAATTTTTTTATTTAAGCTTTGTTCTAAATTTAGCGAAACTTGAGAGCGAAGTAGCTGAGTTAGGTCGATCTTTTTTAAAGTTTTCCTTTGTTGATGTGAACATTGTGCTATAAAAGCATTGATTTGTTTGTTTTTCTGTATAGTACTAAAATTAGCAAACGAATTAGTAAAAGGTAAGGCAAAACAAGATTTAGAGAAGGTAAATTCAGCAAGGGGCATTTTACTTTTACGTTTTTTTGATATAAGAAATTTACTATTTGTTTGGTTTAATAGCGTATTATCAAATTTTTGTAACTTAGAGTTCGAATTTAATGTTTTTAGATTGGTTAATATATAAGGAGATTTGTGTAAAAGTTTACATGATTTTTTATTTGGTTTAATTCTACTAAAATTTTTTGTAAAGGTAGTAGTCCAAGCTGTGGATGTATAAAAAAATATATGTTTAAGATTTTTTTTTTTGAAATAAGTTTGTGCAAAAATTAAATTAGTACATTGAATTACAAGATTTTTACTAAAAGCTAAATTTTCATTAAAGATATTTTTTGAAATACTCTTTGGTAAGCGCTTTGTGTCAGCTTGCACGGTAAATTCTCTATTACTAGATTGTTTTAGAATATTTTCAGATAAAGTTAAAAAATGTATTTTTGAAGTATAGTTTTCGCGAATTAATGACGAGGCGACCTTGCAATAAACCAACTCTGTGGAGTTTTTTGATGACGAAGCCTGCTTGCCTTGCTTTGCAAGGCAAAGGGAAAAAAATTGCGTAGCGAAGTAACCCGAAAGGGTTTTTTCTTTAAAATTCGTTGAAAAACCACCCCCTTTACCAATAAAATAAGCTGAAGCTGGTTTTATAGGCAAAGCAAGGGGAGTTGAAAACTTACGCTTAATGTTAAAAATTTGTTCAAGTTCAACTTGAAACGGGGTTTTACTAATTTGTGAAATTAAATTTGATTGAGTCTTGTTTTGGTTAGTAGGATTTTGTCTTCGTGTTGAAAAAGCAAATCTTTTTTGGCGTTCAAAATAAAACGCAAAACTAAAATTAGGTTGTACCGAACATATTTGATTAAAACCTAACCATGCCTTATTTGAGAGTTTTTCTTGAAATAGATATGATTTTTTACGAAACAATAATTCACTTAAATATAAAAAATTTTTAGCTAAAAATTTTTTATGGACTTTCATGTTAATAAAAACTAGATAATTTTTTTTTTTTTGTGACACACCTTCACTCTTTAAAGTAAACGAATTTAAACTTGAAAAGGGTTCTGACTTTGAGGGTTTCGGAATAAAACTATTAAATTTATTTTTTGTAAAGCTGTGAACTTTACTATTTTGAACTGAATAAAAATTTTCAATTTTAATGTTCTCACTGCTAACATAAGAAACAAATCCACTATTTTTTGCTTGAATCCCGTGTCCAGAATCTGAAACCACTCGTGCCTCTAATCCAGTACCGACAATTGGTTTTTCTGGTAAGATTAGTGGTACAGCTTGACGTTGCATATTTGAACCCATAAGAGCTCTATTTGCATCATCATGTTCCAAAAAAGGAATTAAAGAGGTAGCAATTGAAATCATTTGGATAGGCGATGCTGACATATATTCCACTACATGTTTAGACAACTTTTTAAATTCACTATTTACTCGTACTGGAATAGTATTTGACGGTAAGTTATAAAAATAATCTGTTTTTAAATCACCAGGTGCAGTAATAATAGATTCTTCTTGAGCTGCAGAAAGAAAACTAACGCCACGATATTTTTGAATTTGACCTTGGTAGACCGAATAAAAGGGCGTTTCTATAAAGCCTTGATAATTGATTCGGGCAAAAGCAGTTAAAGAATTAACTAGTCCCGCATTTGGTCCTTCTGGAGTTTCAATTGGGCAAACCCGGCCATAATGAGTTGCATGAATTCCGCGAACAGCCATGCCTGCAGTTTCACGACTAATACCTCCCGGACCTAATGAGCTTACACGTCTTTTATGCGTTAGTTCTGCTAACGGATTTGTTTGATCCATAAATTGAGAAAGGGGGCTCGATCCAAAAAATTCTCTTAAAGCGCCATTGACCGGTTTTGTAGTAATTATATTAAGAATAGGTAAATGCGGGTTCTTAATTTTTTCTCGGATAAATTTTTCTAATCGAATAAATCCGGTTCCTAATTGATTTTGTATTAGCTCTCCAGAAGCTCGGACTCTTCTATTTTTTAGGTGATCAATATCATCTAATAAACCTATCCCATATTCGAGTTTAATTAAATAATCAGTTGCAAAAAGCAAATCTTGCGGAGTCAATACATATGTATCTGATGAAACAGAAAGCTGGAATTTTTTATTTAATTGAGCTCGCCCTAATTGGCTCAAATCATATGTTCGGTGATTAAAAAATTTTCTAAACAAAAATTTTTTCGCTCTATCTAAGGTGATTTCTGTTTGTTTTTTGCGAGGATAAGCAATTGAATAAAGGCTTAGCAGTGCAGCTTTAGTACCACTTGGATGTTCATAATCCGTCTCATACACTGAATTTTCTAAAAATCCTGAATATTTGATTGACTGACTAATCATATGCTCAGTAATTCCAGCTGCTTGTAGAAAGACTAATAAAGGGATTTTGGGGCTTTTCTTCATTCTAATCCATATCCGCTTCTTTATATCAGTCTCTATACGTAACCAGGCTCCGCGATGAGAAATTAAATCTGCATAGTATGTTTTTCTTTTTTTTTGATCAATTGCTTGTTGATAGTAGATTCCAGGACTTCGCACCATTTGATTTATAATTACTCTTGGTGAACCATTTACGATAAAATGACCACGTTTTGTCATCAAAGGCAAGTTTCCAATAAGAACCCATTGCAATTTTAATTGTTTAGTTTTGTAATTTGTTAATTGTAATGGCACATACAATTTCGAAGCATATGTTTTTGCTTTAAAAATCGCTTGTTTCGGAGTATATTCAGGTGAACTTAATTGATAATATTGAGGATAAAAAATAAATTGAAATTTTTTATAAGGATCTGAAATTGGATTTCTTTTAGATAATTCATAAATTAACCCATTATTTAATAGATTTAAAAAACTTTTGCGTTGCATTTCCACAAAATATGGAGCTAAAAAAGAAATTCGATATGAAGAAAATGTCATTACAAGTAAAACTCCCAAATTTTTTATTTTTTAAATTACAATTTAATAAAAGAAATTTTTTATTAAATTGTAATTTATTTGTATCTTAACTCCAATTAAACTCGTATAGCTGAGGAACATGTATTAATATTATATTTTATATACTATTTATTTAATAGTAATAGTATATTATTATATACTATTTGTTTAATAGTAATAGTATATTTAATACGCTATTTGTTTAATAGTAATAGTATATTTAATACGCTATTTGTTTAATAGTAATAGTATATTTAAGACGCTATTTGTTTAATATTAACATAAATATATTTTTAAACAATTTGGGAAAAATTTTCTTTTAAAATATTTTTTCCCAAACCTAATATCTAAGCTGTGCTATTGGGGTATCAGAGTTGCCTAAGATTAAAAGTAAATATTTAAAACCCAAGGTTTCAGCAAAGCTGAAACCCTTTTTAAGGTTTTGGGTTTAAATCCTTTTACTAAAAAATTTGTTTTATTAGACAATATTAAGTAAGTAAAAAAAGATTTACCTATATAATATATATAAAGACTAGAAAATATAATAAATATATATTAATATAAGTATATAAATATTTTATATATTTATGTATTGCCTAATATATACAAATTAGGGTGGTATGGCCAAGCGGTAAGGCAGAGGATTGCAAATCCTCTATCCCCAGTTCGAATCTGGGTACCATCTTTATAAAGACACATATCCTATATAAAACAGGATAGGAAAAATAAAAATATTTATTTTTCATATTACTATATTATATAGTAATAGTAATATATCTATTACTGTATTAAAATACAGCAAATATTAACAATATTTGATTGAATACAAATTAAATAAATATTTATTTAAGAAAATATTTATCTAACTTAACAAAACTTCTTTTTAAGAAGTTTTGTTAAATACTCAATAATAGAGTTTTATTAATGTTTTTAGGACAAAGACTACGAAAAAATTAGTTAGTAAGCTAATCCCATACTTCGAGTTGTTTCTGACCCTAAATAAACACGAACACTTAAAAAATCGGTAGGACACGCAGATTCACAACGTTTACAACCAACACAATCTTCTGTACGTGGAGCCGATGCGATTTGACTCGCTTTACATCCATCCCAAGGAACCATTTCTAGAACGTCTGTTGGGCATGCTCGTACACATTGAGTACAACCAATACAAGTATCATAAATTTTAACAGCATGTGACATAATTATAAAACTCCATCAATATAAAATATATAAAGTAACGATTATAAAATCCTGAGTACTAAACGAGGACCAAAACTCCTTACTTTCAAGCATACAACAAAATTGTATGCCTACCAAAGTAAGGCAGCCTAAGCTTTACTACTAATAAAATAAGCTTTAGCTTATTTTATTAGTAGTAAAACTACCTCCTACCATTTTAGCGAAGCTAAAATACAAGGTTTCAGTTTAATTTTACTTGGTAGAATTAAACCAACTACCTTTTGGCCTTTGCTTATTTCTAAGATTGTGGCTACGCCACAATCCAAGGTTTCGGAACGAAACCCAAGCATACAACTTTGTTGTATGCCAGGTTTTCGAAGAAAACATAAGCAAAGACCAAAAAGCAACGGGTTTCGGAACGAAACCTTTGATTTCAGCATAGCTGAAATCTTAGGCCTTTGCAATGTTTTTCACACTTAAGTGTGAAAAACACAAAAGCTAGCTGTTGATAAAATTAAATTTAGTTTAATTTTATCTACTTGGTTCGCTATAAAAAAAAACTTTGTTTTTTTACCAGGTTCCCAACTTATTTCCATAAGCAGGTTTTTTTAAAAAACCCTCGAAAACGGTAGTTGTAAATAAAATTACAACATCGTTTAATTTTATCAACTGTTTACTGCGTTAGTAATTGACTATAAAAAATATATGTATTTTTTATGTATAGCGAATAAAAAAAAATATTTAGTATATCTTTGTTTCGGTATAGTAAAACAAGACTTTATATATATGTTTTGTTAAGCATTCTGAAATGCTTTCAGGTTTATCTAACTATAAAAATAGTTAAAATAAAAAATTGAAGTAAGATTGACATTTATTAAATAATACCATATATTTTTTTTAAAATGCAAACGTTTTTTTTTTATAAAATAAATAAAATTTTAAGATCCAACTTTAAATGCATCAATAAAAAAACCCAATAGAATACCAATTTTAAAAAGATTTAAGCTTTTTATAAAAAATGTGCCTTTATATAAAAAAAAAAAATGTTTTATTTTTTTTTTAGTGCTTTGTGGAAAAATAGCAAAAATACTGAAAAAAAAATTTTTAATAAAAAAAATGCAATTTAAAAATATACGTAAAACTGCATTATTTTCTAGGAAAGAGTGGAATTTGTCTGAAGTTCGTACATTAATAAAATCCCATGCAAAAAATAAACCTCGTTTTTTAGTTTTAGAGCGATAAGTTAAATAACTAATAAATTCTTCAAATAAAAGAATTAATATGGGTATAAAACCATTCCAAATTAGTGATTCTTGAAAAATATTTAAAAGACTTCCGAATAAATTCCCTAGCAAAAACCCAAAAAACAAAAAAAAAATACCTTTGGCAAAATAAATTTCGAAAAATATTATTTTTTTGTTTATTTTGTTCTGTATATTTGCTATAAATAACGACAATTTTGTATTGTAATTCATTTCACATTATTTAATATAATTCTTTTTATAATTTAATTCTTTGGACCGAGTAGAAAGGAAAGAGAGGGATTCGAACCCTCGGTAGTTTCTTAAACTACGTCGGTTTTCAAAACCGATGCATTCAACCGCTCTGCCATCTCTCCATTAATATATTAAATATTATATAAATTTGTACTTAAAATAAATTTGCAGTATTTAGAAATTTATTTGTCTAAAAAATTTTTTTTTATAAAAATTAATAAAAACCAAAAATTTTTTTATTTTGTAAGATAAATACTTTCGTATTTATGAATAAATAAATATCAAGCATAAAATTAATAATTTTAAAAAGCGGGTAACGCGATTCGAACGCGCGACATTCTCCTTGGCAAGGAGATGCTCTACCACTGAGCTATACCCGCAGTTTTAAAATTCTTTTTTTAGTTTATCAGATTTTTTTTTTAATTGCAACTTTTGGGTATATATAAAATAGAGAAATTAGCTATAATTTATATTTCTGTAAACTCACATAGTAAGATCTAGTATATTGTCTCTAGTATTTTTATCCGGTGACCTTTAAATTCACAAAGATTTTGCAAACATTATTGTTATTTGTAATTTATCATAGATTTGAATAATTAAAATTTAATAAAAATTGTAAAAGAGTAGTATAATGATAACTTTATGATAATAAAATATTTTTAAATAAAGCTTTTTTCACCAAAAAAATTAATAAAAAAAATGGTATAAAATTTAACATAAATTACAAGTGGAGCAGAAATAATTTTTAAAAATATGAAGATAATAATCATTAAGACTAGACCGATAAACACAGCCAATTTTTGGCTTCCAGTTAGGTAGCTTAGTTATTTGGTTATCTGCTTAGCTGGAAATAAATAAAAACCCTAAATACCGAATATTTAGGAACAAAGTTTAGAAGATTTCAGTTAAAGAAAACAGAGTTTTTTTCTTATCGAAACATACAGCCTATCGAGTACTATATAATATAAATTTATATTAATTATTTTTATAATTATACCATTAAGATTACCATTAGGGTAAATTTACATTATTATTTAATAATGTAAACTTACCTTCTTTAAAATGGTGTCAAAAATTAAAAATTTTATTTTGCTAACGATTCCCAGCTTACAGCTACATCATCTAGAAGAACTGAACTATTATAGATTTCTAAAATAATTACTAAAAATACTGCAAAAAGAGCCATGAATACACCCATAAGCACTGTAGTTCCCCACCCTGGTGCAACTTTCCCATATTCTGAATTTAATGGTCGTAATAAAGTTCCTAAAGTAGTTACTTTTCCAGTTTTTAACGGGTTTTCTTTATTTTTTGAAGTAGTTGCTGTTGCCATAAATTTTCCTTTTATCAAATTAAATTCATAAATTTATTTACATTATAATTTTAACCATCTACGTTAGTAATTTGGATTATTTTCCTAGTTTTTTATTTTTAAAATAATTTATTTATTTGAATTACTAACATGTAAAATAGTTTTTAAGTAAAAAAATTCTGAAATTTTTACTTTCTGTAATGTTCATTGCATTTATGGTGTCAAATAAACCAACAATGAATAAATATCCCTAGATTTAATAGCTTAGACAATAGATAAGTACATATAAGTCTACATATAATTAAAAATTTAGCGAAAAATAGTTTTACTATTTTTCCATAAAAAATAAGCAAAAATATATTAATTTAGTTATACTAATAACTAATTGTTATTAACAATTTATTTTTATCAAAATTTTTATTAATTCAAATAATTAATAGTTAATTATGGAAAGCGCTGCTTTTTTTTATACCATTTTTTTATGGTGTCTTGTTTTAAGTATTACTGGATATTCAATTTATGTAGGTTTTGGTCCGCCATCAAAACAACTACGTGATCCTTTTGAGGAGCACGAAGATTAATTTGATATAGAATATATATTACTTTATATAATTCTACAAAAATATTTTATTGATCATCAGTAGTTGGTTTAATTGTACTTGGTATAATTAAACCAACAACCTTTTGGTTGGCACTTCGTGCCTACCAAAAGGTTGTTGGTTTCATTATACAAAGTACAATGGAACTTACAACCTAAGATTTCAAGCTTTGCTTGAAATTCACGGTTTCAGTTTTACTGAAACCCTCTACTATTTTAGCGAAGCTAAAATTTTAGGTAAATAAAATTTACTTTACAATAAAATATAAAAATATATTTACTTATTTCTAGAATAAGTAACAAATTTATAAGTTTAAGGTTTCCATATAAATCCTCGTAATTGGTGGCAATTAAAAAGGAATGAGTATCAGTTTAATTAGCATAAAGTGTTTACCAAACCTAAGTAAAGTTAAGCTTCACTTAACTTTGGTAAACACTTTATGCTAATTAAACTATCCTGATAAAACCTTGCTTTGTTCCAAGAGATATCCAACAGATCTAAAATCTTAGATTTGCAATCCAATTTAAACTTTCAAAAGCTCCATTTAAATTTTAGAGCTCTACTTATTTTTCAAAACAAGGGTCTCACTAATTTCAAATAGAATGATTTTATTTTACAATACGAGGAGGTTCTCGAAAGAAAATTGCAAAGAAAATAATTCCTAATGTTCCTATTAATAAAAAAGTATAAACTAAAGCTTCCATAAAAAAGTTGTTTGTTTTATTGGCAACAATATTAGCGAAATGTAAACTTTTATTTTGTTTTTTTGTATTTGATTATAATATAGTAAACAATATAAAGTCGTATTTTATTAAAGCTTTTAAGGGCTTTAAATAAATCTTTGTTTTAAATTTGCACTACTTCAGTAGCGAAGTAAGCTAATTAGATAATTAGGATAACTTTATCTAATTAGCTTGCTCTGGTATCACAATAATTTATTTCGGAAATTTTAGCTATGGTGTTTAAATTTGGTTCCAAAACCTAATTAAAAAACTTGGTTGTTTGGTAAGAAAAAACCCTTTATTAAAAATTTGTACTTATACAAATTTTTAATTAGGTTACTTCGCTACAAAGTTCAAAGTTTTTTCTCACCTTACTACGTTAGGCCTTTAGGTAGCGAGCTACCTACAAGGCTACTCTGCTACAAGTTTATACTTTGTATATACATACAATAGCAAAATAATCCAAAAGACTGTTTCCCTATTAAAGGAATATTAAAAGCCCATAGCTAAAATCAAAGATTGAAAACTATAAACGAATTAAATTAATAAATAATTTAATTTACACAGATATATCACAAATTAAAATACTACTTTAAAATCAAAATTTAAAGTAAAATTTTACATCTCTGTCTGTATATTAAAGCTTTTTTAAAGTAAAGCCTTAATATATTTTAGTTTGCCTTATTAATTAAATGTGTTAAAACTTTTTATAAGTGATGTCAAATTACTTTCTTGAAAAATTTTAACAAATTTACTGTTAAAGCAAAAATTTTTGAATTAATTTAAGTTATTTAAATTAAATTAAATAAATTTTTAATTTAAAAACAAATTTTAGAGTGAGGCAACCTAAAATTTAGAGCAAAATTTTAAAACCGAGGTTTCAGTAGTGAAATTACCCTACAGATAATTTCACTACTGATGAAAAAAAGCTCTTTTGGTAGCATGCTACTTGCTTAAGATTTCAGCTATGCTGAAATCAAAGGTTTCGTCCCGAAACCCTTTGCCTTTTGGTAGTAAAACTACCTGCAAGGTTGTTTTACTACTAATAAAAAAAGCTTTAGCTTTTTTTATAAGCAAAGCAAGGGTTTCGGAACGAAACCTTGTATTTTAGCTTCGCTAAAATATTAGGAGGTTGTAAGTTTTATTATACTTTGTATAATGAAACCAATTACCTTTTGGTAGCAAGCTACCTGCCTAAGATTTCAGCTATGCTGAAATCAAAGGTTTCGGGACGAAATCTTGTATTTTAGCTTCGCTAAAATATTAGGAAGTTACTTCACTATAGGTTTTCCTAAAAAACATAAACAAAGGCTTAACATCGTAAAGTGAGCCTTTGTAATATTTTTCACACTTAAGTGTGAAAAATATAACAAGCTAGCTGTTGATAAAATTAAACTTAGTTTAATTTTATTTACTTGTAAATTTCATTAGATTTTGTAGCGCAGCTACAAAGTCTAATGAAACCAACTCCTAAGCTTTGCTTATAAAAAAAAGCTTTAGCTTTTTTTATTAGTAGTAAAACAACCTTGCAAGTAGTTTTACTACTGATGTTTTCTTCGAAAACATCAGCAAAGGCCTACCAAAGTAAGGTGGGCCTTTGGTAGCAAGCTAACTGCAGTAGTTGGTTTCATTATACTTTGTATAATGAAACTTACAACCTTGCAGGTTGGCACTTCGTGCCTACCAAAAGGTAGTTGGTTTAATTAGACTTTGTAGCGCAGCTACAAAGTCTAATTAAACCAACTCCTAAGCTTTGCTTATAAAAAAAGCTTTAGCTTTTTTTATTAATAATAAAACAACCTTGCAGGTAGTTTTACTACCAAAAGGCAAAGGGTTTCGGAACGAAACCTTTGATTTCAGCATAGCTGAAATCTTAGGCCTTTGTAATATTTTTCACACTTAAGTGTGAAAAATACAAAAGCTAGCTGCAGTAGCGAAGCAACCTTTTGGTAGCTTGCTACCAAAAGGTAGTTGGTTTAATTCTACTTAGTAGAATTAAACTTACAACCCTGCGGGTTGGCACTCCGTGCCTACCAAAGGGTTTCGGGACGAAACCTTGAATTTCAGCTATGCTGAAATTTTAGGGCTTGTAAGTTTAATTAGACTTTGTAGCTGTGCTACAAAGTCTAATTAAACCAACTCCGTTGCTTTGCAACGCAAAGGGAAAAAACAAAATTTTTTCTCACTAAAAGGTCCTGGTAAACCTTTTTATTAAAAAATTTGTACAAGTACAAACTTGTCGAGCTATGCTTTTTTTAATTAGATAGCTTACTATCTAAAGTGTGTTTTTTAAAAAATGACGAAAATATAATACAGTCCGAAGTACTGAATTACACAGATTGGCGACGAGTTGACGCATCACCAAGTTTTTGGAAAGCCCCAAATTCAACTTGTTCATCTAAATCTAAATCAATTCCAGCAAAAACGTCTCTAAAAATAGTTCGAGCACCATGCCAAATATGGCCAAAGAAAAATAGTAGAGCGAAACACAAGTGACCAAAAGTAAACCAACCTCTTGGGCTTGTTCTAAATACACCATCCGATTGTAAAGTTGCTCGATCAAATTCAAAAATTTCACCAAGTTGCGCACGGCGTGCATATTTTTTCACTGTTGCTGGATCTGTGAATTTAACCCCATCTAATTCACCACCATAAAAAGTAACCGAAACCCCAACTTGCTCAATACTATATTTAGATTCTGCTCGTCGGAAAGGAACATCTGCTCTTACAACACCATTTTTATCAATTAATAAAACTGGAAAAGTTTCAAAAAACGTTGGCATGCGACGAACATATAATTCGTTATTATCTTTATCTTTAAAAACAGCATGACCTAACCATCCAACCGCAATTCCGTCACCACTGTTCATCGCCCCTGCACGGAATAAACCACCTTTTCCCGGGTTGTTTCCAATATAATCGTAAAATGCTAATTTTTCAGGAATTTCAGACCAAGCTTGAGCAAGAGACTTTCCTTGTGATAAACTAGATTGAACACGTTTTTCAATTTCTTGTTGAAAAAACCCTAAATCCCATTGGTAACGAGTAGGGCCATATAATTCGATTGGAGTTGCTGCAGAACCATACCACATTGTCCCAGCAACAACAAAGGCTGCCCAAAAAACAGCAGCAATACTACTTGAAAGAACAGTCTCAATATTTCCCATTCGAAGAGCATTATAAAGTCTTTGTGGAGGTCTCACACAAAGATGGAAAAGACCTGCTAATACACCTAAAATACCAGCACTTATATGATGCCTATGGACTATATCTTCAACCTACTACAATACGTACTATAATTTCTAAAACCGCAATTGTATTTTTTAAAAGAGCCTATTTCAACAGTCTTTGTACACATTAGTATGAAATAATTATTCACCACGATTAATCATGAGACAAAGTTTTTTTAATTTTTCTATTGTTTTTAACGATATTGGTTTATCTTCTGGTTTTTGTCGACGTAAATAAATACGCCACCAACGAAGAAATGCAATTTTTTTCTTTCCTAAAAGCGGAAATTGTTTAAGGTAAGATACAATCATAGTTTGAGATTTCAGAGAATTAAATTGAATTCGATAACAATCTGGCTTTTCGGCGATATGTAATTTTCCAGGACTTTCAAATAACATTAAAATTTCTTGTAATACAACAAATTCTCCATGTGTATCTTTTTGAGTAATAGTTAATTTTTGATTAAAACTAAAGTAACCTAAATTTGAATTTGTCTTTTGGAAATTTGCGTAAAAGCACCCTTCAGCTTCTATAAAACCTGCTAACCAACCAGTTTGTAATGAAACTTGTACACGTTGCTTTTTTACAGAAAAATTTTGCGGACAAATAGCTTTTCCGACAGTTATCCAACGTATAAATTGTACATATCTTTTTGGCAAAACAAAATTGCCATTAAACAAGAGCATAATTCGTTGAATTCCTTGCTTGCTTTCAACAGCATATTTATAATATGTTTGATTATTACGTGTAAAAAAAGAAACTTGTCCAAAGCCTAAAGTTGTGCGAATCTTATATATTAATTTTGCATCTTTTTGTAAAACTTCAAAAGATAATCGTGCACGTGTATTTGCAATACGTGAACAAAAACAAGCATCACCTTCTGAAAAACCAATAAACCATTCTAAAAACGAAAAATCATTATTTTTTTTATGCTCAGGTGAAACATAGTCGTTAAATGAGAACTTTTTTACAATTGCTATTTCTGATATCTGTATTGTATCAGGTGCTTCGCGTGTAGTCTCTGAGGATCCTATTTTCATATATATAAAAGATGGAAACGATATTTCTGAGTGTAACTCAAAAATAAAAAATTGTTTAAAAACTTAAAATAGTTTCCTGCTGATTATTTCTACCTTCAAAATTTTTCTTATTTAAAAAATTAAGGTTACAACTTTTAGTTTTTCTAAATAAAGTTGAAACATAGATTTTACCAATTCATTTTTCAAAATTGGACTAAAGGAGTAACGAAACGTCCCAGCATATAGCGAAGTTCTTCATAATATCTTACGATACATGCGACCCATCAAATTAAGCCGGAATTCCTCCTGGATTATATGGATCAAATCCATCAGCTCCCCATGATGGTGCTACTGATTGAACACTACCAGTAATGCCGTAAGGATCAGACACCCAAATTCCTGGTCCGAATAAACCAGTTACATGAAATGCTCCAAAACCAAAGCACAAAATTCCAGAAAGGAAAAGGTGAATACCAAAAATTTTAGGAAGATCTAATGCTGGATCTCCTTTTCTTGGATCACGGAAAAGTTGTAAATCCCAATTTACCCAGTGCCAAATTGCTGCCCCAAACAAAAGACCAGATAATAGAATATGTGAAGTGGCTACACCTTCATAACTCCAAATCCCTGGATTATTAGAAGCTTCTCCGCTAATTGTCCACCCACCCCACGATTGTGTAACTCCTAATCGAGTTATAAATGGCAAAACAAACATTCCTTGACGCCACATTGGATTTAAAACTGGATCAGATGGGTCAAATACAGCAAGTTCATAAAAAGCCATCGAACCAGCCCAACCTGCTACAAGAGATGTATGCATTAAATGGACAGCAATTAATCGACCTGGGTCATTTAATACAACTGTATGAACACGATACCACGGTAGTCCCATAAATTGTTTTAGTATAAAAAAATGGTTTACTTTCTTTCTATTGATAATATAGAATTATCATATGATAGTATATCACTAAAAATTATTTTTTTCAAACTTTTATTTTTTGAAACTTTAGTTTTTGTTAAAAACTGATTTAAAAATCCTTGATTTTTTTTATTTCTAGATATATAATCCATATTAGTTCACTACTCTGTAACATCAATTCTTGAACCATGTCAGGACTTAAACAGAAGCAGCATTAAAAGTAATTTGGCGTAGCCAGAAGTAGTGAACTTAAAGTATAAATAAATAAAAAAATTTTAAAAATATAAATATATATTTATATACTTCTTTCTATTTGCTATGTAGCAAATAGCAAATTTTATAAAAGACTATAAAAATACGTTTAATTTTTAAATTATTTATTGTATTTATTTAATATATTACAATATATTATAATTATAATATATAATTATTATGAATAATATAAAATTAACAAAAATTAAATCTTATTTAATTAATATGAAATTATATATATTATACTTTTATTAATCCAAACTATCTAAAATTGGTAAAATATATAACTATAAGTATTTATTTATTTATAATAAATACTCTATTTATCAAATAAGAAATTAATTACGTTTATTAAGCAAATATTAGAAATAATACTGATTATTTTGTAAAAAATTTTAATGTATTTTATTATTTTTTCTAAAGCGAAAAAAAATAATGCTTAGTTAAAATAAGTTTAAATTTTAAAAAAACATTATATATAAATTGTATTTTTTTTAAATTTAGACTTTAATACTAATAATTTATTGATATAAAAATTCTTTATTTTCTAAAATGACCAGTATTTTTTAAAACAACCAAATCACGATAAAAAAATTTTTTTATAAAACCTTAAAATTTTTTAATTTATAGAGAAGCTAACCTGGTAAATAAAAAAAAACCCTTTATTAAAAATTTGTACGAGTACAAATTTTTAATTAGGTTACTTCGCTACACAATTTTTTTTTACTGATATTATTTTGCTACCATTGAAAATTTTGTTTTTAATTTTGGATTGAAAATCTGTTTGTGTTTTTGAAATTACAAGCTTTTCTTGTAATTTCAAAAACCTTAAAGCTACGATGAAATATTACAAGTTGGTATCTTTTATAAAATGAAAATAAATTTAAATTTTTTAAATATCTAACGAACAAATTTTTTATCCTTTATAATTTTTTATGTTTTATTTTGCCTTAAAATATTTGCTAGTCATAATTAAAGTCGAATTTAATACCAATAATTTAAATTATTGGTATTAAATAGAGAAGCTTCTAACCCAAATACTATTAAAAAGATACTATCTTTTTAGTAGAAAAAAATTATGTTTTTTCTTACCAAAGGGTAAATTAAAATAGAGCTTAAATTTACAAAATAAGCAAAGATACACTTTTGTAACTTTAAATTTAATTACTTCTATTTTAACTAAAAAAGAAAAAATTTATGAACCTACGAAACTAGCTTCCTAAGCTTAGCCTATAAAAAAAATTTTAGCTTTTTTTACTAATAAAGAGAGAAAAACCCTTTATTAAAAATTTGTACTTGTACAAATTTTTAATTAGGTTATTTCGCTACAAAGTTTTTTTCTATTCTATTCAAAATACGAATATACATATTTATTTTATGGATTCTAAACTACAAATTCGAAATTTTTTAATTCATAATTCAAAGGGAATTATGAGTATTAAAGTGCTACTTGGATGCTTCCCTATTATATTTGGAGTATCAAAAACATTGTTTTCAAAACATCAAGATCAAACTTTTTCAAGTTTATTTAAACATAATTTGCCTGGAATATCTTCCACACAAGCACAAATTTCATGGCTTACTTTTGAGCAAATTTCTTCTAACCAATTTGACTCAGAAATAAATCAATTTTCAAAATCAAACATATATAATTCGTGTATTAAGCGTGTTGATTTTTATAATGATTCTGTATTAATAGAAACAAATTCAAATTGGCATACAAAACAAAAACAAGTATATATTGGAGCTTTTAATAGTTTTGAATTAAATACAATTAATAATAAAAAACAAATTGGAAATAATTGGTATACTGTATTTTCGACAAACTTTAAAAGAAATAATTTCATCAGTAAAGCGAGAAATAAAAAAAATTGGAGTGTAAACTCCAATTATAATACGGAAAATACTACATCATTGTATCCAGCAAAGCTAAATTCTGCCAATAAATTTAAATTATCTTCAAATCCAATTCCTTTTTTAGATGAATTACCAATTAAATTAAATTCTAGTTATATTAGTAAACAAGCATTTCCAAAAAATGTTTTGGAAACTAGAGTACAAGCAAATCAATTAAGATTTGTAGAAAAAAGCAAACCAAAACAAGTTAAAAAAATTAATAAACAAACTTTCTTTGGAAAAAACGAAATTATTCCTTGGAATTCCGCTAGTGCTGAAACTCAAGGTTTTAAAACCAAACTTTCTAAGTTTGAACGATTTCCAGATTCAAATTCTTTAATTTCGTCTTTATTATTTGATAAATTTTTTATTTTGGATAAAAGTAAAAATAAACAAAAACCACAAGAAGTATCATTTTTATTTAAAAAAATATTTAAAGATCAATCTACAGAAAATTTGCCTATTTTAAAAGGAATAAATAGTTTTACAGCTCAAGCTGAAAGAAATTCAACTGAAAAAAATTTGGTAGACTTTCCTAAAACAGTTTTTACTAAAAATGATTTTATAGAAAACAAATTAAAAGAAAATTTTTATAGTAAAAGTTTAATTCCATTTTCAAATTTTACTCATTTAAATTCTTCTATTGATAGATTTGAAACATTTGAAAAAAAATCAAACTTTAAAGAAAAAACCCTCTCGGGTTACTTCGCTACGCAATTTTCTCCTTTTTACCTTGCAAAGCAAGGCAAGCAAAATTTGAACTTGTCGGATAATTCTACAATAGAAATCTCGATGCTATTAAAATCAATTTCTTTAAAAAAACCAATTTTATATTCTACTGAAATACTAGATTTTCTTGAATTACTAGAAGGAATTTCAGTTTTTTATGAAAATTCTGTCATTTCACCACGTATTATGTCAGGTTATACCTTACCTGATACTAATAACGAACAAAATTTATCAATGGTAACGCAATTTTTTTATAAAAAAAATAGTAAATTATTCCATACTATTTTTTCACATTCTTTTAAACCATTATTTAATAATACACTCCAAATTAATTTATCAAAAAATTTTTCTTATTCTTTAAATTTTTTAAATACAAAATTGAGTCCACCGAGCTTAAAGCTTTATTCTCAATCTCAACCCGTAAATTATTATTTTTCTAATAATCAAGAAAAGACTATTTATGAAGGTTTTTCAGTTGTGCAGAATAAAATTACAAATGAGTTAAATCTTACTAATCGAAATCAAATAAAGCAGTGGATTAAACTATTTTTAAACTCCGATACTATTCTGACTGACCGTCGAGAAACTTTTTTTGGTAAAAATGTGTACGTAGAACAAAAGTACAACCCTCAAACTGATAGAAATGTCAGTCGAAGTTATTCGTTGATAGGGCAAGAAAGGGTAAATGAAGCTGATGATGTAAAACTTCCTCTATTAACAAAAGGCAGAGCAATTACATTCTTTGAGATGCCATTAAAGCCAACCACTCTACCTACTCGATCAAAAAATAGTAATGGTGAGGCTCAGATTGGGTATAAAGAACTTTTAGAACCTAGTTCTATTATTTCATGTGATGAGTACCCCTATGTTATATATTTAGATAAACCGCAATGGAATAATTTCGTCGAAAAATTATCTGAAGAAAAAAATGAATTGATTCCAATTGTTAATGTTCGATTTCCAAAACAAAAATTCATTTCTTGGCCTTTAAATCAACTTAACTCTAAAACTTTAAGTAACTTTATTTCATTTTCACAGATAAATTTGAACAAAGTTCAAACTTATCAAGAAAAAAAAAGATTTTTAGCGAAATCTGAGGCTTATAAAAAAGAAAGTTCTAATTTACTCGCTTTAGAGAATGGAAAAAGAATTAATATAACTACTAATGCAAATTCATCTGCTATTTCTGTTAGCTACCATTATTTTCCTTATTCGCAAACCTTGCTAAAAGAAGTTTTACCTAAAAAATATTTTTTTGGGAAACTATATAAAAAAATTTTTAGTATTTATAAAAATGAAAAAATATATAAAAATGAACCACATAGATTTGCTGCGTTATTTTATCAATCTGGAGAACCTATTAGTCTCCATTCTTGGTTATTTGTAGCACAATTTTCGATTGGTTTATTTCTATTACGTATTCTACAAAATATTTCACAAAAATATGGACGAGAAATGAAATATGTTATTTCAAGTTTAGTAGAAGGTAAAAATGAAAGTTCTAACTCGCTTGATACCAATTTAGATGGAAATGACTCACATGAAAATTTTCGATTAATTAAAAATATGAAAAAAGATTTTCGTGATATTGCCGGAATTGATGCTATTTTGCCTGAGTTAAGCGAAATTGTTTGGTTTTTAAGAAACTCAGGTCGTTCCTTTAAAGTAGGAGATACTATTCCTCGAAGAATTCTTCTTACTGGACCACCAGGAACAGGAAAAACTTTATTAGTACAAGCAATTGCTGGTGAAGCAGAGGTTCCAGTATTGATAGAATCTGGGAGCTCATTAAACCAACCTGGAGCATCAGAAGGTGGCTCAGAACGATTAAAAAGTATTTTTAATAAAGCACGTGAAATAGCACCTTGTATTATTTTTATCGACGAAATTGACACTTTTGGCCAGGCGCGCGACCAAATGGTAGAAAACTCCATCATAAATAACGAAATTATTGATTGCATTTACTCAAACGATAAAAGCTCATCGGAAAATACATTTCGGGTAGAAAATTTTGATTTCATTCCACAACCAGCGTTTTTAGCTAGAAACCAAACTATTGATTCAAATGAGCCTTCTAATTTCCAATATGAAGCGCCTATTGAGGTATCAAATGATTTATTTAATCAAGTAAGTAAAAAGGTTAATCAAAATAATTTAAGTAAACATAGAGCAACTCAAGAAAAATCAAATCTTTTAATGCAATTTTTAATTGAACTTGATGGTATTACGACTGATAAAAAAATTTTAGTTTTTGGAGCTACAAATCGACCACAAATTCTTGATGCAGCATTAACACGCCCGGGCCGATTTAATAAAGTATTAAATTTAAATTTACCTAATAAGCAAAAACGTATTGAAATTTTGAAATTATATAGTAAAAATCTTGGAATAGACACAAATATTCCGTGGAACTATTTAGGTAATCTTACACCTGGGTTAAGTGCAGCTGATTTAGCCTCTGTGATGAATCAATCTTCAATGAAAGCTATTCAAGCTGAAACTTTTCACACAGTCCGGACAATTGAATATGGAATCGATTCTATTACGGGGTATGGTACTCAAAAAAATCAATTAAAATTTTTTACTCAAGCGAAAGAAAATGTGGAAGCACAACCTTGCTCGTCCGATAAGTTTGAGCTATCTTCAAATTCTCACACTTTAAATAATGAAGAAACTGCCTCAAAATCTATTTTTATTAATAGATTAGCTTATTATCAAGCTGGAAAAGCTATAGTTCACACGTTACTTAAGCATCACCCAGAAGTTGTTTCAGTTCATTTATGGCCCCAATTAAAAAACCCACGGTACCATTTAGTCAATGGAATTATTGAAAAAGAATTTTCTCAAATTCGTACCCGCATTGAATTAGAATCGAGAATTATTGGATTTTATGCCGGAAAAGCTGCAGAATTTTTAGCGTTATTTTACAATTTTAAAAATTCAAAATTTTCAGAAACAACCCAGAACAAGAAATTCACTAAATCTGCACAAACTGGTAAATACCATAGATTTCTCTATGCGTGGCAATCTGATCTTGGTGTACAAGATATTAGTTTTGCTGGATGGTTAGCTCAATTAATGATTACTAAGTGGTATTTATATTCAAAACAACCAGCAATTGAAAAAATTAATAAATTTCAAAATAATTCTAATTTACAAAATATTTCAGATTATGGAACCCTAGAACTTTTTAAACAGCTAGCATATGAAATTGAAACTGAGACAAGTCGAGAGACTATTACCATTCAAGAAAATTCTCAAAATTGGATTACAAAACCTTGGTTACAAAGACAAATTACTAAAAAACTTGAGTTTTCCTATTTAGCTAAGAACAATTGGTATAAAATTTATGAAGGTGACCATGAAGAAAATGAAAATACACGATATATTCAGCCTGATGAATACTATCACAGCAATATATATTTAAATAACTTACTAAAAAACGAGCTTAAAATAGATCCAACTTTATCTTCGTCTTCGGTTCAAAAACAAGGGAAAGAACAGAATTTCGGAAAAAGATTTTATAAATCTTCTGTAACATGGAATAATTTAGCTGATTTAAATCGTGATTATATTTACCATAGTCTTATTTTAACTTGCTTTAATAAATCTATTTCCATCTTAGATAAAAATAGAGAACTGCTAGACTTTTTTGCCAGCTATTTAATGCGAAAAGAAGTTATTCGAGATAATGAAATTGCGAACATTATAAATAGTTTTCAAAAAAATGAAATCAATTTGAATACGCAGCAAAGTACAACTACTCTTAGTACTATTTCTCCATTTGACAACTTTTTTATAGAGCAAAAAAAAAATCAAATTAAAAACAAAGAAAAGGTAAAACCCGAAAAACAATCACAAGAAAATAATACGAAATTGAAAAAAAAAGATAGAATTTTAGAAAAAAATTGGGGTAAATGGTCACGAAAAAAACCGTCTAGGTTTGTAAGTTTTGAAAACATCTAAGAATTTTTTTCAGTTTTTAGTTTTTTGGGACGAACACACAGAGTCTGTTCTGACTTTAGCCGATGCAAAGTATAGACCTGTAGTAAAGCAACCTCCTACTAGAATACTAGTTGGTTTCATTATACTTTGTATAATGAAACTGAAACCTAAGGTTTAATTCTACAAAGTAGAATTAAACCCAAGGGTTCAGTAAAACTGAACGTTTTATCAAAAAAGCGTAGCTCGACAAGTTTGTACTTGTACAAGTTTTTAATTAGGTTGGCACTCCGTGCCTACTGATGTTTTCTTCAAAACCTAAACAAAAACCTACCAAAATAAGGTGGGTTTCGGAACGAAACCTTTGATTTCAGCATAGCTGAAATCTTAGGCCTTTGTAATATTTTTCACACTTAAGTGTGAAAAATACAAAAGCTAGCTGTTGATAAAATTAAACTTAGTTTAATTTTATTTACTTGCTAACTTGACCCGATAGTGAAAGTAAAAATTTTAGCTATTCTTTCGTAACTAGCCATTATGACCATAGTTTTTGTGTTTTTTCTCTAATGGCAAGGAGTTTTACGTGTGAGGTTTATGAGGAGGCAGCCCCTTGCAAGTTCGTTACGAACTTTGTTACTTTTTTTTTACAAATCATATTTGATTAGAAACCGTCTTCGTTTCAATTGCAAATCTGTGATTGGATGAAATGAATAACGGAACATTTATTATGACGTTTTTTCCAAGAATTTTTACGTTTGAAAATCTAAAACGTACTTGGGCCGTTATAAAACGCCTTCCGTTTTTAAAAAAATAATATTTTATATGATCTTAGTGGTTGTTGTATGCTTTTATCATTGGCTGCGTGAGCTTTACTTAAAAAATTGCGTAGCTAGAACAGTACGTAATTTTTTCCAAAAGAATGTATGTAGATACATCATACAGTCCGTTTTATTTGCTCTCATTGAAAATTCTATAAAAATGTTTTTTAAAGACATTTAAAACAAAAAATCTAGTATAGTTAAGTCTAAACTTTATAAAGTATATGATCTGGATGCTCTACTAGAACAAAAAATTATTGCATTAGTGCAATCTACAGCTACGGTTGGTACGAATTCATAAAGACTGACTTTTTAACCTGAATGTGAAAGAAATACCCTGAGAAAACGACTCTATTTTGACACAGTTCATTAAAATTCCGCATTTCCTAAGGTGTAAAAAAAGTTTATGGTTATATGGAGTAAGAAAAAAGTAAAAATTATGTAAAAATGGAGTCCCGAGCTAATGAGATTTAATTGGAGCTTATTATATGATTTGCGTGGCGTGGTTTAGTTACATGAAATTAAAAACTAAACTATTTTCATGGTTTAGAAATAAACCATGACTACGATATTTGTATTTTTTTATTTTTACGATTGTAATAATGAAACCTTTTAGTCTGGCGTTGGGTTGCCCGGGACTCGAACCCGGAACGAATCGGTTAAAAGCCGAGTACTCTACCATTGAGTCAGCAACCCTATGTAATACAAAGCTTATTTTTTTTGTATTTTTTTATATTATCAATTTTTAATATTTTTTGCAACTGACCATTTTTACTATATATTATTTATATAGTAAAACAACACATAAAACTACTAATTTTTTTACTATAATAAAATAAGCTTTATTTTTTAGTAAAAAAAATTAGTAGTTTTGTTTCTATAAACAAATCTTTTACACAACAAAAGAATTTAAAATTCCTACAGCAAAAACTAAAAAAAACCACAAGCCTACACCAGAAAAAACGTTACCTTTATTTTGTGTCCAACCATCTGGTGAAGCAAAAACAACTGGAACACCAATTACTAATAGAAAAGACAAGGCAACAAATGCGAAAAGAGTTAGTTGGAAAATAAGTGTCATAAAATTATATTTCTATACTATTTATTATTAAAAACAATTAAATTTTTTTTAATACTGTTTAATTCTGTGACTAAACAAATTTTCAGCGCTTCTGTACTTTCAATATATTAAAAGATAAATACTGATTGGTTAGCTATTTACAATAACCTACCTATAGATTATAGGGAAAAATCAAGATTATCAATTAATATCACTTTAAATTTAAGTTTAGTAGTTGATAAAATTAAACTTTGTTTCATTTTATTTACTACTTACTTCGTTAGTCAATTTTATTTGATAATAAAGTGTATATGATTTTTTAAAAAAAGTACTAAAAATTCGTAGTAATATTATTTTTAAGAAAAACAAAAATTTCGTTTGTTTCGCTCCTAAGCTTTATTTATAAAAAAAGCTAAAGCTTTTTTTATTAGTAGTAAAACAACCTTGCAGGTAGTTTTACTACCTGATGTTTTCTTCGAAAACATAAGAAAAGGCCTACCAAAGTAAGGTGGGCCTTTGCTAGCAAGTTAGCTGCAGTAGTTGGTTTAATTCTACTTAGTAGAATTAAACTTATAACCTCCCTTGCTTTGCAAGGCAAAGGGCAGGTTGGCACTTCGTGCCTACCAAAAGGTAGTTGGTTTAATTCTACTAAGTAGAATTAAACTGAAACCTAAGATTTCAAGCTTTGCTTTTTGGGGGGAGCGACGCTCCCCCCTTACCAAGGTTTCAGTAAAACTAAAACCTAAGATTTCAAGCTTTGCTTTTTGGGGGGAGCGACGCTCCCCCCTTACCAAGGTTTCAGTAAAACTAAAACCTAAGATTTCAAGCTTTGCTTTTTGGGGGGAGCGACGCTCCCCCCTTACCAAGGTTTCAGTAAAACTGAAACCCTTTATTAAAAAAGCTGTGCTCGACAAGTTTGTACTTGTACAAATTTTTAATTAGGTGGGCACAAAGTGCCAACCAAAGGGTTTCGGGACGAAACCTTGAATTTCAGCTATGCTGAAATTTTAGGGCTTGTAAGTTTAATTAGACTTTGTAGTAAATAAAATTAAACTAAGTTTAATTTTATCAACTACAAAGTCTAATTAAACCAACTCCTAAGCTTTGCTTATAAAAAAAGCTTTAGCTTTTTTTATTAGTAGTAAAACAACCTTGCAGGTAGTTTTACTACCAAAAGGCAAAGGGTTTCGGAACGAAACCTTTGATTTCAGCATAGCTGAAATCTTAGGCCTTTGCTAGTAAGCTAGCTACAGGCTTGCTTCGCTAGAAACAATAAAATTTTTTATTAATTTTTTAATATATATTTTTATTAATAAATTTAAACATCATTTAGACTAATAAAACATAGCTCTTATATTTCAAATTTACAGTTAATATAATATACTTTATATTAAGTTGAATTATTTTTTCAAACTCGTAAATTCTCTTAATTTTTTGTTAAAACTATTTATATTTATATAAAAATTAAATATTTTTATAATATGTTTTTCTTATATTATTATAAACAAAATTTATTTATAAATACTACTAATTTAAATAATTATATATAAAATATATAAAAAAGTAAAAAATAGATTTCTTTTCAATTTGGGAAAATTAAATAGTCTACTAAAATTCTAAATTACTTGGTAGTTGTAAACTAAATTGAACATAGTTCAATTTTGTCAACTACCAATCTAAGATTCTAAATAGAGTTTATTTGATTAAATAAACTAGCATAGAATATAGAAGCGGATGACGCGACTCGAACGCGCGACATTGGACTTGGAAGGACCACGCTCTACCAACTGAGCTACATCCGCTAAGAAAAATATATATATATAAATATATATATATATAGATATATATTCAATTTTTTTTCGAAAAAATTTTATATATTTTATGTCAAACATCTTTTTGTTATGAATTAATTTTATTGAACAGATATATATTTTTTACTTTTCAAATAGAGCATAATATGTATTATGCTGAGGAGATTGCGTTTTTTATTTTAATATAGTTTTTTTCAAAAATATTATTAAAAATGTTGAGTTTTTAGCATTGTGTCACCTAATAGGACAATGTATTAAACTCTTTCTTATTTATTAAATAAACAATGAATAAAAAATTATCGTGCAAAAATGGTAAAACAAAGAAAATATTTGGTAGAAAAAAAGAATTGTCTATACAAATAAATATTTTTATTTGTATTTCATGTATAATTCGTGACTGGGTGAACGACGGGATTTGAACCCGCGAATACTGGAGTCACAGTCCAGTGCCTTAACCACTTGGCCACGCTCACCATGTATAATTACTATACCATAAATTATTTCATTTAACTAGTGAAATAATTTAGTTATTTATTAATTATAAAAAGAAGAAAAACAAATTTTTTTCATTACCTTAAATTTATTAGAGGATTATATCATCTATGTATACTTTATATTTTATAATACTTTATATATACGTATTTGTTGAGATATAGAGAATTATTGGTTCATAAAAAGTATATGAAATTTATTTAAAAACGCTTTTTCTCCATTTTTAAAAAATTAATTTCTATATCTTCCGCTAACTTTTAAAAAGTTTTTAACTTAAATTGGACACAATCTATAAAACTTGATTATAAATAAATCTAAGGCTATACTAAACTTGTTTAAGAATAAATTATATTCATTACCATTTATTCTATTTTATTTATAAAATAGAAATAAATATATAGAACTCTAAGTTAGTTCTATAAGTTTTACAGACTCGCAATATTGAATAAATTTAATCAAATAAATTATGTAGCGAGCTTATAATCAAATAAAATTTAAGGAGTATATAATGTCTGGAGCTACAGGAGAACGTCCTTTTTCCGATATTTTAACTAGTATTCGTTATTGGGTAATTCACAGTATTACTATTCCTTCTTTGTTTATTGCAGGATGGCTTTTTGTAAGTACAGGTCTTGCTTATGATGTATTTGGTAGTCCTCGACCTAATGAGTACTTTACTGAAGATCGTCAAGAAGCACCACTTATCACTGACCGTTTCAATGCATTAGATCAAGTGAAGCAACTTTCTGAATAATACTACCGTGTAGATACCTTTTATATATCTAGTAATTAATTACTAACTAAGTAAGGAGTTGCTAAAATTAAACTTTGTTTAATTTCATCAACTCCCTACTATTTCAGTGAAGCTAAAATACCAGGTTTCGTTCCGGAACCCTTTGGTAGGCACTTCCGTGCCTACCTAATTAAAAATTTGTATAAGTACAAACTTGTCGAGCATAGCTTTTTTAATTAAGGGTTTCAGTGAAACTGAAACCTTGGTAAGGGGGGAGCGTCGCTCCCCCCAAAAAGCAAAGCTTGAAATCTTAGGTCGTTAATTTTATTATACAAAGTATAATGAGACCAACTACCTTTTGGTTTTTGCTTATAAAATAAGCTGCAGTAGTTGATTTAATTCTACTTAGTAGAATTAAACTTACAACCTTTTGGCAACTTGCTACCAAAGGGTTTCGGTACGAAACCTTGAATTTCAGCTATGCTGAAATTTTAGGGTTTATTTTTAAGATTGTGGCCACGCCACAATCCAAGGTTTCGGAACGAAACCCAAGCATGCAACAAAGTTGTATGCCAGGTTTTCGAAAAAAACATCAGTAGCAAGTTACCAAAAGGTTGTAAGTTTAATTCTACCAAGTAGAATTAAACCAACTACCTTTTGGTAGGCACGAAGTGCCAACCTGCAAGGTTGCTTCGCTACTAATTACTAAAAAATTTTTTTATTTAAATTAATTATTTTTTAAAAAGCTTATTTTTTTCTTAATTATATATAGTAATTTTAAGTAAAAATATTCATAGACCATTTTGCATCAAAGCATAAAATTATAACTAAATATGGCTACAAAAAAAGCATCTTATACTTATCCTATTTTTACTGTTCGCTGGCTTGCTGTTCATGCTTTAGCTGTGCCAACTGTATTTTTTTTAGGATCAATTACAGCTATGCAATTTATTCAGCGTTAAGAATTTTTTTTAGGGTATGCGAAGCATAGCTTTTCTTTTGTGAAATATAAATTCATTTTGCAATTTTTTTCTTAAAAGAAAAGTTTACAAGTTTATTACAAAAAAAGCAAGGTACCGTCGTTTTGCTTATAAAAAAAGCTAAAGCTTTTTTTATTAGCAAAGGTAAAAAACTTCGTTTTTTTAGGACCTTGAGTTTTAGCTTTACCGAAATTTTAGGCGTAGATTATTTTTAATTTTGAAAAATTACTAACTTTTTTTATAAAAACACACTTTAATTGAGATGCAAATTGTATTTTCATTGAAAAAACTCCATCATTTTTTTCAAATGACCCATTTGTATTTACTTTGCATACTTATTTGTAAATGGAGTAATTATGGCTAAACCTAATCCTAATAAGCAATCTGTAGAATTAAACCGTACTAGTCTATATTGGGGACTATTATTAATTTTTGTTTTAGCTGTGTTATTTTCAAGCTATATTTTTAATTAATTGAGAAACGCGGTTAAAAAATTTAATTAAGTTGTGAATGTCATTATACATTTTCTAACGAAGTAAGTAGTAAATAAAATGAAACAAAGTTGATAATTTTATCAACTACTAATTAAACTAACTAAAAGATTAACCAAATAAAATTTGAAATGTATTAAAAAAAACAATAAAAAGAAATAAAAATTACTTTAAATGTATAAGTTACACAGGTCTCTACGATTTCAGCTACGCTAAAATCGTAAAGACCTACTAAGCAATTATCTTGTGTGCACAAAATAAGTTTGTTCGTTGTTTTATATTAAATCTATAGAAATCATTACATCGAGAAAAATTTTTTTTTACACAAGACTACTTGGTTTTTCTAAAAACTAAGTAGTTTTATTGAAAAACTTACTAAACGTTTAATATTTTAGGAAAAAACATCAATGTCTAACACTGGAACTACTGGACGTATCCCTTTATGGCTTGTGGGTACAGTTATCGGTACAGCCGGGCTAGGGCTCGTTAGTATCTTTTTTTATGGATCATATGTAGGTTTAGGTTCTTCACTTTAATTTTAAAGTGCAAAAAATCAAACTCTAACTAATTATATTTATATAATTATAAAAAATTACAAATTTAATATTTGTAATATACAAATGGAAAAAATATTTATATATTTTACTCATTTCTAAGATTTCAACTATTCTGAAATTCAGGATATCGTTCCGGAATTTCACCAAGCAATTCCCTTGTTTGGTAGGTTTATATAACGTATAGGTTTTTGTACGAGAAAATGACTAGTCATTTTCTCGTACAAAAGAAAAAAAAGTCTTTCTAAAGACCACAGGAAAAAAATATATATAAAGCTTTGGTGGTGAAATGGTAGACACGGTTGACTCAAAATCAGCAGCTTATAAGCGTGGAGGTTCAAGTCCTCTCCAAAGCAAACTTTATTAAACTCTAGCTTTTTTTAATAAGTTAAAATTCTAAATGAATTTAATTATTAACTTGGAGTTGATAAAATTAAACTTAGTTTAATTTTATTTACTACCTGTAGTTGGTTTAATTCTACTAAGTAGAATTAAACCAACTACCTTTTCTTGTTTGCTTATGAAATAAAAAACTTAAGAAAAATTTTATTGACCTTTTAATTTAATTGTTTAAAACAACCAATTTTTTTTGAAAATAAAATAAAATTCCAATTTCCGGGTAAAAAAAAATCTGGAATTTTTGAAAATAATAAACATGTAAAAACGAATTTACTACTTTTTTATGAAACACTCTGGGTTTAGCAAATTTATTGCAAAATGATTGTAAACAGCCTAGTGAAGCACGGTTCCACCGCTTTGCGTAGCAAAGCGGAAAAAATAAAGTTTTTTTTTTACGAAATTCTGCCTTATTTTCTGCCCCAGTGTGTCTTTTGGCTAATTGGATAAAATTGAAACTATTTTTTTTTTTAATCGGACTCTTAAAAACCTGCAAATTTGTTTTATTCGCTTGTTTTATAAAAAAATAAACCATTAAATAAATATAAAAATCTATTCTACTTTCTAATTGACCCTTTGATAGTGAAGCTATCTGGAAAGTCGCTCTGCTGCAAACATAGAAATTACAAAAAAATTTATCAGTAGACCACAAAAAAAATTGTTTTTTAGAAAAATGCATATACCTACGAAATAGATGGCTTTTGTACGGAAAGCATGTATAAATATTTCTATTTGATAAATACACGTTTAGTAAAGAAACTTTTTTTTTTGACTGATTTTTATATTTAATGCAGTAATATTGATAAATATCAAATTTATCAATATTAAATTCTCTTGAAGAAAAAGAATTATGTTTAAAGTTTTGTGATTTAACAAAAAATGGTGAAAAAGAAAATTTTTTTTTGAGGATTATTCTTTTTAATACATATTCAATTTGGAAAAAATACGTTTGTTTCTGGCTATAGGTTTCTAAAAATCTTTTTACTAACTTTCTTTGAATTGCTAAAGGAATTCCATAAAATAAAGAACTATTTAATTGAACAATTTCTTTGTTTTTGATTTGAAGTTCATGTTTTAAGCGATTAGTTATAATGTCTAAATATATTTGGTCAGCTATTAAGATTTCTCCAAATTGCAGCATAATAATATCAATTTGTGGGTTAAAAAAGAACCTCAATGCAGGTAATAGCTGTTTTCTAATTCTATTACGATGATAATAGGTTTGCTTATTACTTACATCTGGATAAATAGGCAACTCCCAAAAAATTAATAATTTTTTTAAATCAAATCTATGTAAACTTAATAGTGGACGAATAAGTAAACGTCGATTTGGTAATATATTGATATTATCAGTTTTTTTTCTGAAAGTTTTAAAAAAATAGTTTTGATAAAATAATTTGTGTGTTTTAATTTTTCGAAATGGTGTATAATTATATAGATATTGAGCTTGAATTTTACCATTTTTTGAAAAATTATTACTAGATAAAAAATATTTTATAAAATTTAATGATGTTAAACTTTTTGTACTGGTTCCTCTTATAAGCTGAAACAAGATAGTTTCTACTTTGTCACTTGAAGTATGGCCGGTGCTAATTATTTTATAATTATAAAAAAAACTAATTCGATAAAATGTATCATAACGCCAATATCGAGATTGATTTTCATTAAAAATTTTATTTGGCGTAATTGCACAATAAATCGGAATTTTAAACATATAAATTAGTTGTACAACAAGTAAATTTGCAAAAAATGTATTCTTTTGCCATAAATGATTACAATAAACTACCCCAAATGACCATTTCCATTGTTTTTTTAATTGAAGAAAAATAAAAAAAACACAAATAGAATCTTGACCCCCTGAAATAGAAATTAAAATATATTGAGTTTGTTTAATTAAATGAGTATCATTAATACTCATATTGACACTATTTAATAAATTAACTGTTTTTTTTTTTTCTTTTAGCATATAAGTTAAATAATTAAACGTTTTTTTTTAAAACTAAAATTTTATATAAAATAACTTCAAATGTTTTTATTAAATTTTTTTTCAAAACATAAATTTAAAAATAAATAATTTTATAAAAAAATAATTTGGTATCTCCGATACCCCAAAAAGTAGCTTGCTACTTATGAAAAAAGCTCTAAGGTTTTCGCTTCGCCCTTTGGTAGGAAAAAACATAGTTTTCTCTAGCGAAGCAAGCCTGCAGCTAGCTTGCTAGCAAAGGCCCTTTGCTAATAAAAAAAGCTAAAGCTTTTTTTATAAGCAAAGCTTAGGAGTTGGTTTAATTAGACTTTATAGCTGCGCTACAAAGTCTAATTAAACTTACAAGCCCTAAAATTTCAGCATAGCTGAAATTCAAGGTTTCGTCCCGAAACCCTTTGGTTGGCACTTTGTGCCCACCCGCCTAAGATTTCAGCTATGCTGAAATCAAAGGTTTCGTTTCGAAACCCTTTGCCTTTTGGTAGGAAAACTACCTGCAAGGTTGTTTTCCTACTAATAAAAAAAGCTTTAGCTTTTTTTATAAGCAAAGCAAGGGTTTCGGAACGAAACCTTGTATTTTAGCTTCGCTAAAATATTAGGGGGTTGTAAGTTTAATTCTACTAAGTAGAATTAAACCAACTACCTTTTGGTAGCAAGCTACCTGCAAGGTTGCTTCGCTACTGAAGCTAGCTTGTTGTATTTTTCACACTTAAGTGTGAAAAATATTACAAAGGCCTAAGATTTCAGCTATGCTGAAATCAAAGGTTTCGTTCTGAAACCCGCCTGACTTTGTTAGGACTTTGCTTGGGTTTCGAAGAAAACATCAGTAGCTTGATACCAAAAGGTTGCTTCGCTACCAAAAGGTTACTTCGCTACCAAAAGGTTGCTTCGCTACCAAAAGGTTGCTTCGCTACCAAAAGGTTGCTTCGCTACCAAAAGATTGCTTCGCTACCAAAAGGTTGCTTCGCTACCAAAAGGTTACTTCCCTGCCAAAGGAGCATACAACAAAGTTGTATGCTTGGTTTTCTTCCAAAACCTTGGATTGGACCTAAGCCACAATATTAGGAGTAAGGTGCCTAAGCTTTGCTAATAAAAAAAGCTAAAGCTTTTTTTATTAGCAAAGGAAAAAAGCTATGTTTTTTCTTACTAAAAATTAGTAATTTTTAACTATATTCTCTATATAATTAAATTTAAAACCTAAGATGTAACTGTAACGTGAAGCTCAAAAACTAAAAGGTTTTGAATACAAAACCTTTTAGCTTTCCAGATTCGATTTGAAGTAAATAAAAATTTCAAATTTTCTTTAGACTATTACCACACGTAACGGTGTAAATATTGCTATTTAATAATAACAATAATATAAAATAAAAATTTAAACTCTTAAATTTTTTATGTTACTATTAGAAATAATAATTTATAGATATATGGTTACGAACAAATTAATAAGCTTAATTTTCAGTTGGAATTGAAATTTAGTTTTAATTTAAACATTTCTTGTATATTATTTATACAGTATATATATGTTTTGCCAGGAACCAGACTTGAACTGGTGACACGAGGATTTTCAGTCCTCTGCTCTACCAACTGAGCTATCCCGGCTATGATAAGTTTTATATTTTTAGATAATGTCTAATCCTTAGCTCTTCCGTTTTATCTGCAAAAAAAAACCGATAAATAGGTTTCGTTTCGAAACCTTGGGTTTTAGCTGTGTCCTCCGGTAGGAAAAAACATAGTTTTTTCCCTTTGCGTTGCAAAGCAACGCAGCGAAGCAAGCCCCTTTGGTTGGCACTTTGTGCCCACCCGCCCTTTGCCTTGCAAAGCAAGGGTTTCGGAACGAAACCTTGTATTTTAGCTTCGCTAAAATATTAGGGGGTTGTAAGTTTAATTCTACCAAGTAGAATTAAACCAACTACCTTTTGGTAGCAAGCTACCAAAAGGTTGCTTCGCTACTGCAGCTAGCTTGCTAGCTAAGCCCTAAAATTTCAGCATAGCTGGTATTCAAGGTTTCGTCCCGAAACCCTTTGGTAGGCACGAAGTACCAACCTGCCCTTTGCTAATAAAAAAAGCTTTAGCTTTTTTATAAGCTAAGCAAGGGTTTCGGAACGAAACCTTGTATTTTAGTAAGTTTAATTCTACAAACTAGAATTAAACCAACTAAAATAGTAGGAGGTTGTAAGTTTAATTCTACCAAGTAGAATTAAACCAACTACCTTTTGGTAGCAAGTTACCTGCAAGGTTGTAAGTTTAATTCTACTAAGTAGAATTAAACCAACTACTAAAATTTTAAAATTTGTAGCAAAAAACTTTAAACAAAAGTTTTTATTTGTTTCTTTGAAGCATTTTTATAAAAAAAAATGTTTTGCAATAAAAAATATCGTATTTTATGTATTATACATAAAAATCTAGAAAAGTAAAATATATAATTCTAAAAATTATATATTAAATAAATTAATATTTTTTTTATTCTATTTATATTGTTCCAGTTATGTTAAATTTATTTCGATTAATATTTGCGATCTTTGTTATTATTTTAATAGTACCTCAAACACCCAAAGAAAATATTGTATTAAGAGCTTTACATGCAAAAAGAATCCTCGCAAACTATGGCGAAGAAAAACGTTTTTTAAATAGCTTTACGTGGTTTTGTATTCTTTTTTTTTTAACATTGGCTTTTTTTACTTCAATAAAATAATTAAACTTTGGTTTCAGTTTACTAGTTAAAAATTTTTAACTAAAGTTTAATCAAACTAAGCTTTCTCATCAAGTTATAAAAAAATAAAATTTAATTTGGTAAGTCGTGTCGTATGAACTAGAAAATAAAACAATGATTTCGTCATATTTCATTTAATATGACTGGGGTGGAAGGATTCGAACCTGCGAATGGCGGTACCAAAAACCGCTGCCTTACCACTTGGCGACACCCCAAATGAAAAATTTTTTTGGTGCTAAAGAATACGTTGACAAAAATGTAAATATTTACCATTTATAATTAATTATAAATATATATATATTTATATTTTTGTCAATGTATTCTTACTTCTTAAAAGTTTTCCCTTTACTAAAAGTAACCTTAAAGTTTAAGCATAGCTGAAATATAAGGTTTCGTCTGGCAACCCTTTGGTAGGAAAAAACATAGTTTTTTCCAACCAAGAGGTTTTTTCCATAAATCTTAGAACAGAGTTTAAAATTTAAGCTAACCCAAAATGCTTATCAAAGGATAACTTCAATGCTTGTGAAATAAGTCATTACTTTCGAAGCAAGTAATTACCCCATTTTATGGGGTAATCATGTTACTATTTTAACAGTACATACTATAATCTATTTATAAAGTGCAAGTCCTAATCGGACAGCAAGTACACCAGTTATTAAACTAGCAAAAAGAGCAGTGAAAATTTGACTATCAGAAATTACCATAAATTTTAATTTGTTTTCTAGAATTTCGTAGTAAAACAACTCTGTATCAGAACAACCCGATTGGTTAGGTTTGGTTGATTAATTTTTTAATAAATCCTTGCTAAAACCCTGCTGACCAGGAACCGATAAGGTAAAGTTATGACTTGTTTCACAAATTATTACTTACCTTGCAAGTACTAATTTGCTATTGAACAGCAGTTAATGTAATTAGTGAAGGACTTTTATAAATACCTAAAATTGGAGCTGCGCTCCAATTTTTCCAATTTTAGGGAACGAGTTATTTAAGTTTAAAAAAAATTTTTGTTTTTTCAGTAAATTATTTAATTAGTAGTTATTTTGAATAAAGGGAGTGAAAAAGCAACTATACAATGTGTTATTAATGACTTTTAATTATTTAATTAATTACAGATTCCCACTGCGGCTAGCTAATAAAATAATAACTAGAGGGCCTGCTGCTAAAATAAGAAAAAGTGCCCCTAATTGGAAAAAAACTTCAAAATTCATTTTGTGCCTCTCTTTAAAATATTATGTATTCAAATAAAATAAATTGTTTTGATATTTTCCTTCTATAGTTTTGTACAAATAGGATTGATAGAAAATACAAAAAAAGCTTGTTTTTTCAACGATTTTAGAACTCTATTTAATTTATTTATTAAACGGCAATCTAAAAAAATTAAAATCCTGTTTTAAGATAATTTTTAATTTATAAAAAATATTTATCTAAAACTAACTGATGCTTGCCAAACAAATGCTAAAAGAATAAAAAGAACAGGAATAATAGGTAAAACGTCTACAATAGGATCGAACGGTGCATATGCTTCAGGTAATTTTGCAAGTAAAAAAGCCATAATTAATAGAAATCTCCTTAGGTTATAATGGTAATAAAACTTAAATTTTAAATAAAATCTAAACTTTAAGACGTCGATTTTTCACACCAATACCTTATAAAAGTTTTGGTTTAAAAACTTAAAAAGAACATAAAATTCTCGTTTTCGTGTTTTTAAAGGTAAAAATGCTTTAATTTCAACAAATGTTCTAAATACGAGCAAATGGTAAAATTATACCCAGTGTAACTGAGTAATACTTTTAAAAGAAAAAAACAAGGTTTTTTTCGTACTGATGTTTTCTTCAAAACCTGTAGTTGGTTTAATTCTACTTGGTAGAATTAAACCAACTACCTTTTGGTAGGCACGAAGTGCCAACCTGCCTAAGATTTCAGCTATGCTGAAATCAAAGGTTTGGGAACGAAACCTTGTATTTTAGTAAGTTTAATTCTACAAACTAGAATTAAACCAACTAAAATAGTAGGAGGTTGTAAGTTTAATTCTACTAAGTAGAATTAAACCAACTACCTTTTGGTAGCTTGCTACCAAAAGGTTGTAAGTTTCATTATACAAAGTATAATGAAACCAACTACTGCAGCTCATTTCTAAGATTGTGGCTACGCCACAATCCAAGGTTTCGGAACGAAACCCAAGCATACAACTTTGTTGTATGCCAGGTTTTCTTCGAAAACATAAGCAAAGGCCAAATAAACTTTTTTATAATATAAAGGTTATCTTGTCTTATTTACCTAAAAACATATTTAAACCAGAACTTAGTGAAGCAAGGTTATTGACGTTATAAATAAAACTTTCAGTCTTGGTTGAAAATTTACTTAGATTTGTGAAATTACAAACTCTTCTTGTAATTTCACAAATCTTCGAGCTCTGCTCAAATTTCTAAGATTATAAGAAAAACTTTAGCTTTTTTTATTAGCAAAAAGAAAAAACTCTATTTTTTCTTATTAGCCCAATACCAAAAAAACAAGTTTAAATCAGTATATATTATATTGCCACAATATATATCATGAATATACAAGTATACCAATATTATTGAGAATAATGGATTCTCAATAATATAAGTTTTTTCAAAAACTTATATAAATATTTAAATAATCGTTTTTTTATTCTAGCAAAAAAAAATTATAAAAATCTACACATTTCATTAAAACCAAGTAAATTAATTTTTTATAAAAAACATACAAAAATCATGTAGAAAAATCTATTTAGTTGAAATACTAGTAAATAAAGAGATTAATACTACATTAATTTTAATATATATCATTATTATTAATATAATAATAATGTATTATTATATTAAAAAAAAACATTTTTAAAATCAAATACTTTAATAAAGTAAGCAGAAAACAGCTTACTTGATAGTTATAAACAAAATTTAATATGGCTAAATATTATCAATTACCTTGCCGGTAGCTTGCTACCTGTAGTTGGTTTAATTCTACCAAGTAGAATTAAACTTACAACCTAAGATTTTAAGGTTTGCTTGAAATCTAGGGTTTCAGTAAAACTGAAACCCTTTATTAAAAAAAAGCATAGCTCGACAAGTTTGTACTTGTACAAATTTTTAATAAAAGGTTGTTTTACTACTAATAAAAAAAGCTTTAGCTTTTTTTATAAGCAAAGCAAGGGTTTCAGCTTTGTTGAAACCTTGGGTTTAATTCTACAAAGCAGAATTAAACCTTAAGTTTCGGAGCGAAACCTTGTATTTTAGCTTCGCTAAAATAGTAGGAGGTTGTAAGTTTAATTCTACTAAGTAGAATTAAACCAACTACCTTTTGGTAGGCACGAAGTGCCAACCTGCCCTTTGCTAATAAAAAAAGCTAAAGCTTTTTTTATAAGCAAAGCAAGGGTTTCGTTCCGAAACCTTGTATTTTAGCTTTGCTAAAATAGTAGGAGGTTGTAAGTTTAATTCTACTAAGTAGAATTAAACCAACTACCTTTTGGTAGGCACGAAGTGCCAACCTGCCCTTTGCTAATAAAAAAAGCTAAAGCTTTTTTTATAAGCAAAGCAAGGGTTTCGTTCCGAAACCTTGTATTTTAGCTTTGCTAAAATATTAGGAGGTTGTAAGTTTAATTCTACTAAGTAGAATTAAACCAACTACCTTTTGGTAGCAAGCTACCTGCAAGGTTGCTTCGCTACTAAAAAGTATTTTTTAAAAATAAACGTATTTTAAATTTACTTAAGAAATTTGATTCTTAAGATTGATAACAAGAAGACCAACTTATCAAAATAAAAAACACAGTTTTTTGCAAGCAGGTTTTTTTTAAAAAACCTTTGAAAACACTAGGCTTTATTAACGTGAATTATTTATAGTTGTTTAGCTAAGCTTTGCTGGGCCTTAAAGTTGATTTTGTTTAAAAAAAAACAATAGTATTTCTTTATATTATCAAAGTTTACTATATTTAGTAATATATAATTTTAAATAGGGAGAATTTAGTATGAAATTAGCATATTGGATGTATGCTGGTCCTGCACATATTGGTACATTACGAGTTGCTAGCTCATTTAAAAATGTACATGCAATTATGCATGCACCATTAGGAGATGATTATTTTAATGTAATGCGTTCTATGTTAGAACGAGAAAGAGATTTTACTCCCGTTACTGCTAGTATTGTAGACAGACATGTATTAGCACGAGGTTCTCAAGAAAAAGTAGTAGAAAATATTACTCGAAAAGATAAGCAAGAACGCCCTGATTTAATTATATTAACTCCAACTTGTACCTCAAGTATTTTGCAAGAAGATTTACAAAATTTTGTAAATAGAGCTGCTAGCGAGTCAGATTCGGATGTTATTTTAGCTGACGTTAACCATTACAGAGTAAATGAGTTGCAAGCGGCAGATCGGACACTTGAACAAATTGTTCGTTTTTATCTAAAAAAAGCTGAAAAACAAAATATTTTAGATTTAACTAAGACTAAAAAACCTTCAGCAAATATTATCGGTATTTTCACGTTAGGTTTTCATAATCAACATGACTGTAGAGAATTAAAACGTCTTTTGACTGATTTAGGTATTGAAATAAATCAAGTTATTCCGGAAGGTGGTTCGATTCCAGATTTACGAAATCTGCCTAAAGCTTGGTTTAATTTAGTACCATATCGTGAAATTGGTTTAATCACTGCAAATTATTTAAAAGACGAGTTTAATATACCATATATTACTACAACTCCAATGGGTGTTGTAGATACAGCTGATTGTATACGTGAAATTAAAACAATTCTCGATGAGAATAATTATATCTCAAATATAAACTTTGAAAATTATATTGACCAACAAACAAGATTTGTGTCTCAAGCAGCTTGGTTTTCTCGATCAATAGATTGTCAAAATTTAACAGGAAAAAAAGCTATTGTTTTTGGTGATGCCACTCATGCGGCTTGTATGACAAAGATTTTAGCACGAGAAATGGGAATACGAGTTTCCTGTGCTGGTACGTATTGTAAACATGATGCAGATTGGTTTAGAGAACAAGTACAAGGTTTTTGTGATCAAGTATTAATTACTGATGATCATACTCAAGTTGGTGATATGATTGCCAAAATTGAACCGTCAGCGATTTTTGGTACTCAAATGGAAAGACATATCGGAAAACGTTTAGATATTCCGTGCGGCGTGATTTCTGCTCCTGTACACATTCAAAATTTTCCGCTTGGTTATCGTCCTTTCTTAGGATATGAAGGAACAAATCAAATAGCTGATTTGGTATATAATTCTTTTACATTAGGAATGGAAGACCATTTATTAGAAATTTTTGGTGGTCATGATACAAAACAAGTTATCACAAAATCATTATCTACCGACTCAGATTTAAGTTGGGCTCCTGATGGAATAGCTGAGCTAAATAAAATTCCAGGTTTTGTTCGTGGAAAAATAAAAAGAAATACCGAAAAATTCGCTTTAGAAAAAAATATTACTGAAATTACTGTAGAAATTATGTATGCTGCAAAAGAGGCTGCGGGAGCCTAAATAGGAACAAAATAATTTCAAGTTTGAAATCTGTATAAATCAGTATTTATCCATATAAATAACTAGATTCATTCGAGAAAAAAATATACTAACGAGAAGAATATGGAAAAAATTACTAGTTAAACGAGAAATTATGGGGCACAATATCTTTGGAGTAGGAATTTAGTACAGCTGGCGCTGCTGGCGGAAGCATACATCAAAATGGAAAACACTTAAGACATGCTAAATTGTATCGTGAATACGAAATTAGACGCCAAATACTTAGCGATGGTAGAAGCGGGAAACTTTCTTTATTAGACGCAAAAAAAGACTGCATTGAATTAGGACTTGACACTTATAAGGTTTTAGAACCACTTCAGCAAAAACTACAAAAAGACAAAACTACTCAAACTGAGTGAAACCCTAATTTCAATTTCGGAGAAACAAAAATACCTACAAAACGTAAAGATATTAAGAAAAGGAAATCTACTAGCAGACCATTTGCAACGATAAGCCAGAATAGAACTCATCTTAATTCTGGTTTAAAAGACAATATTAAAGTAAAAAAAAAAATAATGAAGAAGAAATTCAAAAACTATCAAATGATAGTTGGCTAGATGAGAAAGTCAATGGTCGAAATGTATGGGAAACTTTTGATAGGTCTCCTCAGATTGACCGAGGATATGTTGCTTTAACGAAAACAGTTTTTTCGCGAACCTTAAAAGAAGAACTTCATGAAAAAATTAACAATACACAACTAGTGTTTTTTAGTAAACCCTCCATAGTCATTGCAGGAATACAATGTATTAGCGATACCTATTCCCATGTAGAGCAACTAGAACAAAGTTTAGAACCATATTATTCGATAAACACGGTAGTTCCAAAATAATTAATAGTGTCACGTTGCCTTTGTCTTTGCTAATACAAAGGCTTGATGCATTGGGAAATAAAGTTTTTGTCTTTGCTAATACAAAGGCTTGATGCACTGGGAAATAAATTGAACTTTGTTAAACTTATCTAATTTCTCTATGGCTAGTCAAAGCCAGGTTTTCTTTGAAACCAGTAAAAGGTAACTGGCTTTTCATTTATTCCAAAAAAGCAGAATACATTTCTTCTCCATACAAAAGTTAAAAAAATATAGCTCACGCCATGTGTTCATAGATGTATATATTCATCTAGATTAGAGTATTTTTTTAGAAAATTTTATTTTTGTAAAAGAATCTAACTCTATGGTATATTTTAGACATTTTATTTGTGGCGATGTGTTTATTTTTTTTTAAGAAAACTAAATAATTTAAGGTTCAGAAGGTTCAGGTTGATTTTCCATTATACTTTTTTTTAAAGGTATAAGATACCGTGTTATGGTATTGAAAATAATTAGAAGAAATTTTCTATAAAAATTTATTAATTTGTGATAGAATTGTGGGTAATATTAAAAACAAGTTCTAAATTTATATTTTTTGGTAAAAAAAAAGTTTTTTTTCATTTATGGTATAATTTTGGTGATTATACCATAAATTATTCAAATCTATTGACAAAAAACATAGTATTTGCTATTACGGCATAATATTAATACGATATCTGCTATCGGACTAAGTTAGAAACAAAATTAAACATAGTTTCATTTTGTCCATTACCTACCTAAAATTTAATTCTACTTTGTAGAATTAAATCAAAGGTTTCGTTTCGAAACCTTGTATTTTAGTAAGTTTAATTCTACAAACTAGAATTAAACCAACTAAAATAGTAGGAGGTTGTGAGTTTCATTGTAGATTCTATAATGAAACCAACTCTTAAATTATTTATTTTAAAATAAATACTCTCATTTTAATCGGAGTATTGTTTTACTGAGAAAAAGCAGAGTTTTTTTTTTTCTAATGAAAATTCTACAGCTTTTAACTCTTAAAGCACTGTTTCAATGTGGTATTATGGAACTAATATGGAATAAAAAAATAAATATATACCTTTTTTCTAAAAAGACTCTATTTTCTAGTAAAAACTAGGTAGTAGGCAAATTGTAAATCTTCTATTCTATAGAAATTTTATGTTTTTTAGTAAAAATTTGAATTAAGATCTGTACTACGAAAAAAATTGATTTCTTAAAAACTAGTAAAAATGGAAAACTATTAAAATGAAATTAACAAAAAAAAATATTCATGCTTGGCCATATGATTTGCATAATGCAACAACTTATCTTCGATATGTATTAGAATTTCATTCAAATTTAGAGTTTTTATTAAAATGTGAAGAATTTAATTGGGATTTAAATCTTCACGATTGGATCTTTAAATTTGGAAATTCGCCCACCTTGGAACAAAAGAAAGCCCGGTTTTATCGATTAGAAATGACTAAATGGACAATTAAAGACACTTTAGTGTCTGCAATATTTTATATTCTTAAAAGAAAAAGCTTAACCGGTTTAGAATTTTCGATTGGAATAATTATTCAAAACTACATGCGCTTTATTTGCAACGATGAATATTCGGACATTGTTCTTGAAGTATATGCTCTTTTTGATGTTTTTAACCTTTACCCTGAACAATGTAGTAAAGGCTGTATGGAATATTTTGATAATATCTACAGTAGATACTATGAAGTTGAAAAAGAAGCACATTTAAATAGTCAAGGCTTAATCAAATGTTTAAATTTGATTCAGATTAAACCTGAGCCTTTATTCGAAATTATAAGCTTATGTAATTACCTGCGATCAAGTGTCCCTTTTATTTCATTTTTAAAAAGATATCGGAAATCAAATTACGATAATTTCGTAAATCAAAGCTTATATGATCAATTGGCTACAACTGTTCATAGTTGTAGCTATTCCGAATTAGAGATATTTTTTGAAAATAAAAATACTACTATTGATTGTTTTTTTTTAGAATTTAACAAAGTAGAGAAAGAAAGGATTTTTAATCTTATGTTTAAGAAAATTCAAAACAAAGATAATTCTGTTTTTTCTTTATGCAAAGGAGTAGGAATTTCATGTTTCCTTGTATTAATAGGAATTGGACTAATACCAATACCAATGGTATCGAAATCGCGCTATAATTCTTATTCTACGAATAGGCCTACGTCTGGAGTGTTTGCTATGCTACCTACTCCTGGTCGGAATATATATTCTCGGTCTCAGACTAACTCTGCTTCGTCTACACCTAGTCACCAAATTAGTAATAGATCTTCATTTTCATCTTTTGCGGCTTTAAATGAAGACGCAAGCCCTAGTCAAAGACTACCATTCGAAGAAGAAAAGAAAATTCTATCAAAAATAATTTTTACACAAAAAAAAAAATCTATTTTAAAACGATTCGCTCAGTGGACTTGTCTTAAAAACCCAACTACTACAAATGCTAATTTGCTTGAAAATAGACCAAGTACGGCTTCAACTGATATCCCATCTGCACAAGCATTTTTTCCTACTTCAAAGCGCATTATTGCGGGAGAAAGACTGAAAAAGAAGCAAATTAATTTAATAAATGAAGATCAAAAAGCAACACTAGTTGATTCATTATTTATCAATGGATCGGAAGAAAAGGTTGGGACTGAGGTTTTAGGCATTCACCAGCATATAATTCGCAAAGAGTTTAAAAAAAATGCTATTAAAAGGCTTAATCTGGAAAAAACATATGCTTATTTTTTACCTGATACAACTGGTAGTTATAAACGTATTACTTTAATTGGTAATGTTATGGATTGTGCCGCTTCGAAGCAATTAAAAGGTAAATTTAAAAAAATTGTGGAACGAGACTCTGCATATCAATTTATAGATAATACGTTTGAACATTTAATTCCGAGTAAATGGTTAGAGACCATGAAAATAAATCGCTTACCGCGAAGCGGTAGTGGCGATCCAAGCATAGGTCCACTTATGTCATTTTCTGCAAATAATATTATGGGGAAAACACAAGTAAGTTTTTTGGAACCGTTTTTAGAAAGACAAAAAGTTGATCCAAGGTTTACTATTTTTAGTTGCGATTCAAGATACACCATGGTTGAGTTACTTTCTAAGTGGTGTGTAAACCAGCAAGAAGCTGGACTCGCGCAAATTCAAAATAAATGTTATACCGAGTTTCTGGATGCAAAGGAAAAAATTTATCAAGATTGTGCATCGAAAGCTAAATCTTTAGGTGATTGGAATAAGTTATCTGACGACAAAAAATATCGCAAAGCTGGGCCACAAATAGAACAATTTCTTACACAAAAAATTGATAGTGGTTATTCAGAAGTTTTTGATGAAGCATTAATTGAAGTTTATAGACAATCATACAAATTAGCTCTCCCTTTTTCTTTATGGGACATCAATAATTGGTGCAGTTTTTTAGGTCTAGAAGCTGAGCAAACTCCGGGATATTTTGTTGTACGTTCAGTAGTAGACCACTCAAAATCACAGATTGAAAATAAATTTTGTTTAATTCCTTATAGAAACCTTACTACTAGATTAGTCCCTTGTCCATTAGAAACGTGTATAAATCAATTCAAACAGCAACAATTTAAAACAAGACTAGTAGAAGAAATGTGCGTTCATCTAGAAAACAGCTGGCCTGAGATAAGTAGTAATTCAGCCAATGCTAAGCTTGCTGAATTACTTAAAAAAGAACAAAATCGTATGCATGAAATAAATCAAGTTTTACTTCATAATTCTCGTGAAATTTATAATGACCTTGAAAAAAAAGAAGCTTCTACGAATCCAAGCCTAGTTTTTTTCAATAAAGACGGAGAAGCAATTTTCCAAGAACTCTCTGCGGGATTTTCTACATATAAAAAAGATTTTAAAATTCAACTCGACCAGTTTGAAGCTAGAATAAAAACAAACAATTGGGAAACTGAAGCTGGTTCACCTTTGAACTCTCCTCAAATCACTTTTCAGAAGCTTTGGAACAATGACGAAATCAATTTATCTGTTGACGTTCAAACAAGTTTGCCATCATCTTTTAAATGTACTAAATTTATTGAGTCGTTTGATTGTCATTTTGAAAACCCACCTGAAAGCTACTCTCTTGAATCCTTAGCTCCCGGCTCAAACGTAAATTTATCTGGGTCTGGGGAGCCTAGTGCCGATAATTATGTTCAATAATTTTAATAAAGACTATATCAGTTGAACTAAAGTTAAAACCTTAGAAAAGTTCTGCTTTGAACAGTACTATTTTTAAGTAGTGTCAGGCATCATTATGGTGTCTGACACGATATTTCTGAAGTATATTTTTAAATATACTTTTTTAAATTTAGTAAAGTAATGTAAAATTTGAGCTAGTTTTGGTTGAATAGTGGCTAAAATAATTATTTACTCTACTCACTATTTATGTGAAATGAGTTTACTGGTTTCACTAGCATATATCCACTTCTCCGCCCAGTATATAATTTAAAGTTTTTTACTTTATCCTTTATACCAATACCTTGTATAATAATACCTGATTGTGTCAGTTTCTTTTCAGCCTTTATACCTAGATCTTTCGATACATCTAAGACACTTTGAGCAAATCCTTTTGGATTAACACTGGAGTTTTTCTCTCTTTTACACCAATTTATATAAGGTAGATATAAGAATTCTCCAAATGTATATTGTTCATGCTTTTTCTCAGATGAAAAATACCCAATAGCTGTGGATCCATTAATAACTTCAACCTCCTGTGACACTCATTTATAAACACTATTAATATTGCTTAATATTAAGCTAAAAGAATCTTTAAAGCTAGGAACATATCCATAAGTTCTAACCATATAATTTTCAACGTCTGCAAAATTACAATCCAAAACCCAGTGAAATATTCCAGATAATTCAAGACTTAAAGGACCATTCCATGTATTACAACTTACTCTAGAGAGTAGAGGTATTCTACTATTTGAAACTAGTGCAGTTTCAAAAACTCGAAGTCGTCTAGCTATTGCATTTCCGGTATCCGTAGTAATTAAATGGTTATTACCTACAGCTAAAATAATACCAGTAGGCATGACATATCTGTCCCCTGAACACGAATCTTTCTACCTCTTAAAAGATCTTGTCCAGAATAGGCTTTAATAATATGAGTGTCTTTTATTTCTCCAGAAATATCATGAATTAAAACTAATTTTTTACCTGATAAATTCACTATCTCAAATTGATCCGAACTTAAAGCTTCCAAAGTTGGAGATAGAATTGCATGTTCCCGTAATAAAGCTATTATTAATCTTATTAATTGGGGCTTTCCAGATCCTCCAGGACCGAAGAAATATATAATAACTTGAAATTGTAAAACACTTACCATAATGATATATAATATACTTTGTAAGTATTTTTTTCTATCCTCATAATTGCAACACAGATCTTCAAGAAACTTATCAAAATAGGTGTGTCTGAAGCTTCTTTATTATACTCATACATCATTCTACGCGTTGGTGCCACTTCTGGTGTGTGTTTTATAAATTCTCTGGTTATTAAGTTCAATCTTCCATTTTCAAAAACTCCATATTAACTATCAAATTCTGGAACTCCTAACTTGGATCTAGTATTCTATTGGATCTCATTCCAAAATTCCTTAAGTATTTTTGTAGAATATAAAGCTTTTAAATGTGGACGTATGAAACTAGATAGAACTTTTTAAAATTCTTTGTATACTATTTGAATGTAACAACCAATTTTAGATTAAAATTTAAATTAAAGGGCATTTTTCCATTTCCAATAGTAATTGGGTGCCATTTATAATTAGTCTCCTCAAGTTATGCTTCTCTTACACTTTCTAGTTAAAGTTATTGCTTACACTTAAGTAAGTTTAACTAGGAAATCTGCAGCTCTCTTTTTATTTTTTTTCATGTAATACTACATTATATCCTATATAAAAATGTATATTAATTAATTTTTTTTCGTCAAATTAATTTGTGCAGGTAAATGGTCATGATGTATGTACCAAACTTATACTACAGGCATATAGCTACTATATACTTCAATTAAAATCTTGTTTCATGTTTTAAATGCATTATTTTCCAGAAATGAACCTCTCTTTTTATTATTTGTATAGTAAACAAACTAAATTATTTGTTTTAGTTATGATATTATGGCTAGGCCTTAAAGGATATATAATCCCAAATACACATTACAATGCTAAAATATAGACGAAATTTGGTGATCTATATAAAATTGCCCATAAAAAGACCGTTATGTCCATGTTTTAGTCCGAGATGGCCAACTGGTGCCCATATCTAGAAGCTTTATGTCCATAGAATGTTCACGTATTAATATATATATCTTCATTATATTATAATTATATTTTTTAATTTAACACATACAGGTTTTCTTTCCTTCTGCTTTTTTCTTTTCCCTTTCAACTTCTTTTTCTACTTATTTCCTACTTTCCTTTTTACTTTCCTCTCGTAAGAAGGAAGCCTCCAGTTCTTTAATCCTACACTAGCAATAATAATTCCTGCGCTCCTTAAATAATCGGGAACCCTCATTCCTTTTTCTTTTAAAAGTAGTATTAAAGTATTTTTAAAAGCTCTCTTTTTTAAAGGTTCATTATATTTAATTTCGTTGCAAAATTTAATATATGCCTTGTATAAATGGGTCAATTTTTCCGAACACAATTCCTCAGAACTTATTTCGATTTGAATAAATCTTAGTAAGTATTTCTTATCTTCATAACGTAGTAATAATGGGACTGATGCTTCTACGCGTTTTTTCTTATCTCCACTCATATATATATCGGTCTTACTGTAATACTAATCATATTAGGTTATGACTACTATTACAGCCTGGTTATTTGATGGCTAAATTTAAAATTAATAATCTTGTGTGTTTTGAATCCTTAGGGATTTCTTGATTTTATCAGAAATCCCTAAGGATTCAAAACACTGTACCATCTCCTTCAGGTGGTACAATAAATTTTGATTGATATATGTATGCGTAACGAATACCAGTTAATGAAACTGCAATATATAAAGCACGTAAAAGTACATTTTGTGTTAATTTTCCATTATACAACCCAATAAACAATGGAGCTAATCCTATAGTAATGTTTATATAACACCACATGCTTCTTGTCTTTTAAGCATGAGGTATCCATTTTTCCGATCTAAATATAGCCAAAAACTCTTCTGACAAAAGTGTACCATTTGTATCTAGTGAACCTCCTTTAAGAAATCCAAACTTTGAATAAAGGGTATTATTAAAGAATGTATTATATCCGACGTTTATTACAGATATAAACGTACTAAATATAAAAAACCTTCTTAGTGCCGTGGACCCAACAAAGAATACACGATACAGATTCGATTTCTTTTCTTTTCTAGCTAGATGCATACAATATTGAACCCGAATATAAAAAACTCCTCCAGCGAATCCTGCTGTAACAGAAATTAATATAGGAAGTATACCAACCTGAATAGTGTAGGCACCTGCTGCAGCTGGTAAAGCATGATTTAAATGACTTAAACCTACTATCTCGGGTGATTCATCAAGTTTCCCTTTAATCTGGTTTAGGTTATCCATTGTATGTTTACAACATTCTTAGTTTTGCTGAGTATTAGTTGTAACTTGTTCTTTTATTGATTGACTTTCTGTTTCAAAAAATTCTGATACTTTACGAAGTTGGTTAGAGTTTTTCTGGGCAAATCTAGCAAATATAGACTCTAACTTATAAGTAAGCATCTCATCAAACATTCTCCTTTGGTCAAAAGTAGTATCACTACTCTTTGATGGATCCTCTGGCTGAGAAGGTGTTTCATATTCACTATTAAATATACCTTTAAATATGTTTGAAGGCTTAGGCTTATAAGGTTTACCAAATTGCATTCCAAGTGTGGTATTTGCTGACAGTCGTAAACCTATTCTTGAAATCACGTCATGTGACCACGAGATTGGCGTCTCTTTACCTCCTAGAAAGTGTTTGTGAAACCCATTTTCTCCTCCCTACTTTTACACAATGAGCTCCTAATCGAGCAGTAGATTCTTCTGAGCCAAGAAGAGATCCGAAGAAAACTGAATTATATGTTTGACGATTTGTACTGCTTTTTTTCAACCCACCAAAGACATTTATCTTACCATATCGTAGTTCAAAATCAAATTTATCATGTAAGTCAATATTGTCTCTCTGCTCATAACTAAACTCATGTAGAGCTGCTTGAAAGGTTAGGTCACCATTTGGTTGAAAATATATCTTAGAATTTCCCTGATGTTTAAAAAATTTAAAAATTATCTGTGGCAAAAACATGAAGCGGTGTCTCACGAAATTTATATGAAACCCTCTTAATATAGGAAGGGTGGGTTTTAGTTTAACTAAGATAGGACCATCGTGTTCATGTATATCTATATGACCCTGGTCTGGTAGAGGGCTAGACCCAGGTGCAATTTCCCCTCCAGCAGGTTCTCCTGGTTCAGCCGGATCTTACGGGGGTGGAGCACCTTCACCACCAGGATCTCCTGTTGGATTACATCTTTCCCCAGGGTTCCCTGTTAAAGTACTTCCTTCTCCAGGGTTTCCTGTTGGATTATTCCCTTCATTAGACGGCCACCACCTGTATTTGCTTCACTTTGTGTATTTCCCTGCACCTTATCTGGGGGTTGAGAATACTTATTGTCATCCGGAAATCCTTGTTTATTTCCTATTGTGTATTTCCCGGCACCTTATCTGGGGGTTGAGAATACTTATTGTCATCCGGAAATCCTTGTTTATTTCCTGGTAATTTATCTGGAGGGAGTGAGGATCCACCTTCATCAGCTAAAGCTCGTCTCATTTGTGGTACTATTTTAGGTTCGGCAGATAGCCCACTTAGAGCTGATGAAAATTTTGGTCCCGGCATAATTAGCTCTTTTGGACGGATTTCCATATGTACTTGTCCTTCCTCAATTTCTGTAGCGTCTTCAGGTATTGTAGGTATGCTACTTAGTTCATTCTGAGAGCTACTAGATCTCTCCTCGAAATCCAATAGTAAAGGTGCTTCTTCTCTATTTGAAGCAAGATCCGAGGTTTGTGATCCAGCTAGAGTTCGGTAATCCTCCATGGAAAAAGCTTCCTCTGGGTGTCTGCTTCCAGTACTACTACCGTATGTTCCACGTGAAGCATCCTTAAATCTTGCCTGCTCGACCTCCGCATATACGCGTTCACTAAATGCTGCTTCTCTTCTTGTAAGAGATACAGGTCTTTTTTATAATTGGACTGGGCTCGTGTCAAAGGTGTCAGAAGTATCAAGTTCCTATTAAGATGAAGCAGTATCGCTAAGATCGTTATCCTTAGATTTTCCAGTATTATTCAAAGACTCAAATATTCTTTTAAGCCCTCCTATTGGATTTCCTGCTAACCAGGATATGGGGCCTGTTATGTCGAGCTCTATGCCCATACCTAAGATTTTTTGGGTAGATTCTCTGTCTTCGGGTCGCATTTCCTTCAGAAGGTTTTTTGTTTCTTGTCCACTTCCAGAATAAGAGAAAGATCCTGAGGAATTACTTGAAGAAGAATAGCGTGATGGCGCTTCGGAGTATGAAATTGTGCTACCCGAACCATCAATATAATGTTTGAGTAATTCACGTCCAGAAGATTCCTTATACAACAAAACTGACGTGGTCCTACGTAGAGGGAAGGGTCTTGCAATATACACTGGTGAACGAGGATTTGGTTCTTGTAAAGCTCCTGTTTTCATAGTTTTCTCTTTTTTATATAAAATACATAGTATTTAGTTTTTTTTACCTTTAGTATTGGTTTTATTACTTTGTGGCATAGAAATTTCACCGTAGCAACCTGAGCAGTAGCTTTCAATTGGTGGTTTTTTAGCAATATAACGAATACTTACTCCCTTGCAAATTTGATTATTTATGACGAGTTTCTCGTATCCTACCATCTTGTCTATGCCTTCTTCTTTTCGATCAAAATTTTGACCAACTTCAGTAACCCCAAAAAAATTTAGTTTTGTATAAGATGAAGTTTTCAGTTCAGGTTGTAAATCAAAAGATAAACTGAATCCTGGCTTACCGGGTCCTGGTGCGGAACCATACAAACCTTTTAGAGGTTTCTTAATTTGAGTTTCAGTGACTTGAGTTTCACCGAAATCAAAAACTTTCTGAATCTTTATACTTTCAAAATGGAGGCTTTCACTTAAAAATTTACAAATATTATTTTTTAAAAAAATTTCTAAAAAACCTGAAATAAAATCTTGTACTTTTGTTGAAGCTGGGTTTTCAATACTACTAGTTTTAAAATACAAAACTTTATCCTTTATAATAAAGCCACTGTTTCTAACTAATAAAGAAAAGCCATACGTCAAAGTTATTTTTAATAAATCTTCTTTTTTAAATGGAAAAATTGTAGTGCTCTAGTTATCTGCCATCTTTTTTCCTTAATTAAAACACAATATAGTATAAAAATAAATAGAAACAAATGGAGAACATGTGATTTCAAGGATATTTTAATTTGAAATAAATATAAATCACATGTTCTCCATTTAAATTATATCATTATAAAAAAAAGCAAGTATTTCAAATCTGAAATTACCTAGGAATCATTAATTCCACACATAAATATCATTTGTGTCTAATGATTAACTAATCTAAAAATGATTAAATACTAAGATATGGTCTACTCGCTTGTTCTTATCTTAGCTAAAAAGAAGACATTCTAAAATATAAACAAATGTATACGCTTTCTAAAATGGAAAGTGTGATGACCATATGGTATCGGATTGTTTATATATATTTACGTATATATGGTATATACCTAAATATATCATCTATGATACTTTGTACGGTTTTTTTCTTAATTTTGTTCAACTAAATAGGTCGACATTGGCTTTATTTACTCCATATACTCCATTTAAATTGTATAAATAAAGTGTATTTTTCAGACCGTCTTTCACCCATAGATTTACCAAAAGGTTTAATATAACTTATCATAAGAAAGTATAAGCCTACCCCAGCTAAGGCAGCTAACCCCACTTTATATAGATTGTCTTTCACGATACACGATTGATGGTTCGGTGATGCTGGCTCCGCAACCATTGAGATATGTTTTGATTTTTGTATTGGTTGAAAACAGTGTTTACTATTAATACTGGCGAATTTAGTTGGTGATTGCTTCGTACTCTCTAATGTTGTAATTTCGTGTTGAATTGGATTGAGGTAATTTGGATCAAACCCTATTTCTTTAAGAAGACGTTGAGCTCTAAGTTTATTAAGTTTCCCCGCTTTCACATCCCTTCTAAGTTTCTCGGCATAGGAGCATATTTCAACTGTGTTGTGAATACCTTTGTATTTATCTTGTTTCTATGTATGTGTTTCCCCAACAGCACTCCCAACTGATCCTGTGGTCTAAAGCTCTCTTTCATATGGTATTTGAGAGCTATGGTCTTTTATAGTTCGATAACTTACTTGTGCTTTGGTAATAAATCTTTCCATAAAGCCTCTTCTAGATTTGTAAATTAAATTGTTCATTGGGCAATTTAATTTTTACGGTACGTCTATGTACACTTTTGAAGAGAGAAAAAACAAAAACATCCTTGATCATTTCAGCAATATTTCAACACACGAACGTCATTTGTTTATCACATACACCTAAATAGGTGTATATTTGCTTGATTTACTACATATACTCCATTTTATTGTATAAACGGAGTTAACACACATTTATATATATTTTCATTTGCTTGATTTGCTTTATATACTTTATTTATACAATCTTTAATTAAGTATATAAAGCAAATCAAGCTAATATAAAGTATAGAATTTAATATAACTCAAAAAATTAATGTAATTATACTTCAGGAAACAGGGTTTTTAATTCAATTTTTTGTTTCTAGCTTAATCTTATTAATTTGCCTGTTTTCTCAACTTGATTGGATAATTCAGCTAAAAAAGGTTTTACCTCGTTTTCTGTAACAGCAATACCATTTCCATCGTGGAAGTGATAAACTAACTCAGAATCCTTGAATTTGCTTAAAGTATTAATAGTAGATTGCGCTAAGATTGCAAAGTCAAAGGATTGGAGATACATAGAAAAATTTTTCCTAAATCCAGTATTTGATATTATATATTTCTGCCCTGTAGGACAAATGAACATTTCACCATTATAAGTATCTTCTACTAACTTAGACATGCTTCTAAATTCTTGAATTCACTTTAAATTATTCATAATCTGAGCTATTTCTTTTGCCCTAGTTTGAATTTCAAGATAGATATCCGAGTTTCTAAATTCTTGAGGTCTCATTCCTGACTTCTTGCACTCATCATCGAGAATTCCCTCAACCAGGGCTTTTACACCACCTCCAAATAGAACTGAGTAAAAACATATTTTTACATAAGGTTTATAGAAATATTCTTCCATTCTTATATTTTGAAATTCTTTTTGTATTCCATTCCAGATACCAACAGTACTTACTGCTTTGTGTACTAAAAACAGTTTATCTGGATATAAACCTATAAGTATACAAGTATACGGGTGAAACAAGAAACTAAATCTAAATCCACTAACACCATATTATGTTTCTTGTGTATCTGATTACCAATATTTTTTAATAAATATTTTCGCAGAGTGCCATTACAGAATTTTATAGTTTTACCACCATTCTGTGGCATAATACGAGGAGAATTACCACAGCTTATATACTTAATATATAGTTATTCCTTTATTTTTTAAGAAATCTGCACATCTTTGAAATTGTTCACGTCTAAATTGACGATATTCTTCGGATGCGAACTTTGCTTTTTTCTCATTACAATATTCATCTAGTAAATTTTCTATGCCTGACCTACTATCTAAGTTTTTTCCATATTTCTTTCTTTCACGTTTTAAGGGAGATTTGGTAACTAAAGCTCCACCATATCTATCAACTAAACTTGAATTTAAGCTTTGATCTAGTACATGTAAGGGTATAGATTCAGTATCCTTGGTTTGTAATGGAAGAAGAGTTTCTACTTTTGCTCCATTAGTACTTAAATTCTTAGTATCTGAATTTCTTGCAGTTTCCGATGGAGCCATAGACTAAAAAAAATAGTAAAAATTTTATATTAGTTTTTTGGAAATTTGACACCAATATTAGCAACTACGATTCAAAACGAATCTTATGTAGAAAAAACTACTTTTTTTATTTTGGTTTTTTTTTTCAAATTTATAAAAAATATTTTTAATTTAAAATTAATTGAATAATTAAACCAGCAAATAAAAATGAACAAAAAATTTGATAAAATTTATGTATTACAAGAATAAATTTTAAATCAACTTAATAAAACGTAATTATTGAAATTAAGTTTCGTAAATAAATATAAAACTCTAAAAAATCCTATCTTTACTGCCTAAAAACTTTGAATATTCCACTAAACCGGTCATTCTTCATTACTAAACTAAATAAGATGGTAGAAGTACTATCACAATAGTACAATAACCGCATAAAAAACGTAAGGCTAATTCGTTTAATTTTATGCTTTCAATAAGTATAAAATTAAACGAATTAGCCTTACGTTTTTTTTTTAGGTGAATTTTTCAACAAAAAAAAAGTTGAAATAAATTAACAAAAAATAGTAGATAAAAAATAAATTTTATTTTATGTAAAATAACGTTGCTCCAGGCCCATAATCTATACATTAAAATAGAGCACAGTAATCTGGTAAAAGCGCCTAAAACTAGTGGTAGCGAAGTCACCCGAGAGGGCAGTATCAGCAAGTTAAATGACAGGTCGTCAATTTCTTCCAGACTAGTGTTTTCTTTTAAATTTTTTTCTGTGATAAAATTTCTTTTGTTCTCTGGAAGGGTAATTAAACCTAAACCTGGTTTTTTAGGCAGACGAAAGAAAATACTTTAGTATTTTTAATTTATGGAGCTCTATACAGAGGGGTTGGTGTTTCTATAGCGCCAATTCAAAATATACTTCGCTCAAGTGAGATTTCTTTTCGTTTTTTAGCCTTATAAATTTTTTTTGTTTGTTCGTTTTTTAGTTTTGTTTTTCAATTTTTTTAATAAATTTAAATCTTATATTTTACGATGTTTTTTTCATTAAATTTATTTAATATTACAGTATAATTTCTAGTTAGAAATTTATATTTCTATATATATTTATTTATATTTTATAAAAGAATAAAATAAATGGTAATGAGTATAATTTAAATTTAAATTTAAATAAGTTTATTTATCGTTTTAAACTTATTTGTAATCAAGTTTTATAAGCTGTGTTGAATTTAATTTAAACAAATTTTTAAATTTTTATAGCAGTGTACAAATTATAGTTTTGTCGGATAATTAAAAAATAGTTTCTAATTTATTAAAAAATTAACATAGCTTTTAGCGCTTAAAGCACTATTTAAGCTTGCTCTTTATCAAACTATATGCGTGAATTAAATAATTTAAATAAGTTTTTATTCCCTAAGTTTTTATTCTTTTTTTTTTCTTAAAGTAAGAAATTTTAAAGTAAAAAATTTTATTTTTTGAATCAACTAGTTTTATTTGCTAAAAAAATATATTCATAAACAATTAAACAATTATCAAACAAAAAAAAAACACAATATTATTAAATTCGATGTTTAGCTCACTAGAAGTTCATTCTGATGTCGAGACCTTAAATATTAATTTTACCATCCCAAATTATTCAGAAGGAAAAAAATTCTTTTGGAAACATGGAATTGAAAATGCAAAAACTATTTTTTACCAAAGTCAATATCACTCGAATGTGTTTGAATTATTACAATCTAGCTTATTGGGTGAACGTCTAAATTTACATAAAACAGCTTACAACTTAGAAGACCAATCCGAGGCTTACGAAAATCTTTCTGATGATTTTTTTGTAGATACACCGTTTTATGAATCTTCATTATCTCAAGAAGAATATTTTAAAACCTTAGATATTTCAAATTGGGTGTATACTGATTTTGTAAGTTCAGTTGCATATTTCGTTTTTTTAGAAAACTATAAAACAATTCAGCAATCGAAGTATTTGTCGAATACTATTAAATTGTTTATGTATTATATTACTCCACTTATTTTAAATTTTCAGCTTGGAAATACTATTTCGAATATGGTAAATCAAATGAATTTAATTCAGTATGATCCCAAATTAAGTGCTAAAGCGTTTCAAAATTTTATTGATTAAAAAATTGAAAGCTTTGAAAATCCTTGGGCTTATTGGGAAAAAAACACTTCAAGCAACAATTTTTTTTTTACTTGGTAGTAATTTCAACCCTTACATCAAAAACACTACTTTAGAGAAATTAAAAGAATTCTGCAACCTTTGTTGGGAAGAGGAAAATTTTGGATCAGTAGTAAAATTTTTAGAGAATTTTTTGACGAGTTCGATTTTATTAGAAAAATTAGAGAAATAATCAAGGAAAAACAGTTTATGATATATAATACTACACAACCCCAGCAGTCTTTTAATTCTCCATCGCTTAATCGACCGAGACTTTGAGCGCCGAACCCAAAACTCTCGACATTATTTTTTCAAATAACGGGAAAGAAACTAACTAATGGTAAGCCATCTAAAAAGATTTCGTCATTAGCATTTAACCAACACTTTTAAACTCCATATGGAGGCAGAATCAGTATTTACTCTTCTGGCTAATATGGTTCTATTTTGATTTTTATTTTAAAATTGGAATGATTTTTATTTGAAATCCGGTGCTTCAAAGATTTAGTAAATTTTTACCAAATGTCTCCGTAGGGTAGACGATTAATTTTTTTGTGTATATTAGTATTTTTTTATAGGCTAAACATTAAAAATTAGCTGATGTAAAACACTTATTTCCATTAAGCACTATTTGTCTTGAAATAGAGCTTTTAACTCTTAAAGTACTCTTCCATTATATAAAATATAATTATACATTTTCATTGAGATGGTATAATGAACTATTGATATAGTATAATGAGCTATAATGTAATAACTTTATCACTAGATTAAGTTATCTAATATGGACTTCATTAGTTTAATCATATAAACTAAACTAAAAAAATAAAGAACAAAAAAAATAAAGGTAATAGTCAATTTGTTTATACTATTTTTTTTAAATTTATTCTTAAAAACATTTCACTTAGAAGCTAAACCAATTCAACTTAAAATGAAAAAAAGATCTGGCTACTCTGCTATTAAAAAATTATTGAAATAAATTTTTATTTATTGCATTATTACTATAAGATAGCAATGATAGTAATAATTGGAGGTTGAACTCTATTATAACCTCCATCTTTCATTACTATACTATAATACATAGCATAGTATAACAGGTAATAAAGGTATATGTAGTAATACTAGAGTAGTGGAAATACAAGAAAAAACACGCTTTCTAATTCAGCTAATCAACGATAGTTTTATGGACGTAGATCTTCTAAACCCACTTGCTAAGTTTATTTTACAGTCCTCCATTTCACAGTCCTACATTGGGCCAGGTGCTATTCCCATTATGATTGATTGTGTAGAGCAAGTAAAACAGTCTATTGTTTTTCTTAAGAATGGTGTTCGATGGCGATTCTGACTTAGCAGAATTTTTAAATATACAATATCTCACTTCAATAAGTTCTCCGACATTTAAAGACCTTCGATATGCAGGTATTGCAAGCAAAAAAAAACTCAAAAAAAAAGAGCAAGCATTTAAGCACGTGTTCAGTATATTAGAGGGAGTTGCTCAGAAAAGAAAATTAGACCATTCCAGCAATGAGATTGGTAGTAGTTTTAAATCTTTCGAGCCGCCAAATTTGGAATAAAAATGTTCAATTTTTAACGAATTATTTATTAATTTAAATGCCCAAGTTAAAACTTAAAATAATACTAAATTTTTAATAGATATAATAGAAATTAGCATATATAATTTATTTATTTAGGAACTCTTTACAAGGCTATACAATAAAAAAAGTCGTATCAAATGAGATAGTGAGCAATTAGTCATTATAAAACAACACTCCCTCATTATATACATGCGGGATGAGTGCAGACCTTTTTTATGATGGTTTCGCTTTTTTATGTTTAATGGATTTTAGAGAAGGTAAAGAGTATAATGATAAATATGGTATTAACAAACATATTTATTATTTACAATATCCAAACGCCTTTCAAGTGGACAATATTCCATATACTATTCTTATTGCCGGAGCAATTAAATATTTTTTATTAAGTCACGTAAAGAATAAAATAATGCGACCTGTTTTTTGGGATACTGTATTAGATCAGTTACTTTCTCCAATTTTCCATGTTGATCTAATAAAAATGTTTAAACAAACTGATTTTTTAAAATTTGCCCGTCAGACATTAAACGTGGATTTATTGAAAGATTAAAAGAATTAAGATATTTAACCAATGATAACTATTTTGTTTGGAATACTCAAGCCCGGAATTTTACTTTATTTGGTAATATTTTGACTTTTATTGGAATTGAAGAAGAAAAGTCTTTGGAGTTAGCTCAAAATTGTGTGTAAACTGGAAGCTTACAATATAACATACTTAAAATCGGAGTATGAAAAACTACCAAAAATACTATAAAGTAAAAGTAATAAAAGTAAGAGTGATAAAAAAGTAAAGTAAAAGTAATAAAAAAGTAAAGGTAATAAAGTAAAAATAATTAAAGTAAAACTAATTAAAAAGAAAGTAATTAAAGTAATTTGAAGAACTTTAATTATTAGAAAAACTAGAAGGTGAACGAGAAGTAACTGTAGGCTTTGTAGACTTAATGCGCGATGATTATATTGAAAAAGACCGTAGCCGTGGTGTTTACTTTGTCCAAGATTGGGTATCTCTACACAAAACAGGCTATCATAAAATCATTATCTACCGATTCAGATTTAAGTTGGGCTCCTGATGGAATAGCCGAGTTAAATAAAATTCCAGGTCTTGTTCGTGGAAAAATAAAAAGAAATACAGAGAAATTTGCTCAAAAAAAAAATAGTACTGAAATTACTATAGAAATAACTTATGCTGCAAAAGGTTGTAAGTTTCATTATACTTTGTATAATGAAACCAACTACCTTTTGGTAGGCACGAAGTGCCAACCTGCGTAAGATTTCAGCTATGCTGAAATCAAAGGTTTCGTTTCGAAACCCTTTGCCTTTTGGTACTAAAACTACCTGCAAGGTTGTTTTACTACTAATAAAAAAAGCTTTAGCTTTTTTTATAAGCAAAGCAAGGGTTTCAGCTTTGCTGAAACCTTGGGTTTAATTCTACAAAGTAGAATTAAACCTTAGGTTTCGGAACGAAACCTTGTATTTTAGTTGGTTTAATTCTACAAACTAGAATTAAACCAACTAAAATAGTAGGAGGTTGTAAGTTTAATTCTACTAAGTAGAATTAAACCAACTACCTTTTGGTAGGCACGAAGTGCCAACCTGCAAGGTTGTAAGTTTCATTATACGTTGTATAATGAAACCAACTACCTTTTGGTAGGCACGAAGTGCCAACCTGCAAGGTTGTAAGTTTCATTATACGTTGTATAATGAAACCAACTACTGCAGCGGCATAAATTTTTTTGCATTATTTATTTTATTTTTTTATTTCTACCTTTTTTTTTAAAAAAATGTAACACTAGAAAAAATGAAGCAAGGCAAAGGTAGAATAAATTGGAAATAAAGAAGGTTTTAGTTTACTTCAAGCTAGCGAGAGGTCCTCGAAAATTTCATTTAACAGTAATACCTGAAATAGTAAAACAATATGATAAATCTGATAATACTGCTTCATTTTAAGCTGTACGCCAAGTTGAAAGCTTAACTTTTCATATGTGATGGTGTGCGAATTTTTATTATTTTCAATTCTTCTACATAAACTCGGATCAAGATGAATTATTTTCTAGTACCTCAAATTTTAGGGAGACTAATGAATCAAAATTATTTAAATATAAAATTTATGTATATATTTTTTTAAAGGATGTTTGTCTCTAAAAATGTATACTTAAAAAATAAAATAGGCGTAGAATTTAAATTCTATATCCAATTATACCATTAAAAAACAGTACAAGCTATTTTTTTCTATAAAAAATACTTGTAAAAACAAACATAAAACTATATATTTTTATTAGGTATTACCTAGATTTATAAAAAATTAAATTACTTAATTGATAAATTATATGGATGTTCAAGCTATTTTACAACCTGCAAAAAACTTAGCCCTCCCAAGAAAACCTGGTAGACTAAATGATCTTAATCGTAGTAAACAACAATTTGGTCCAATTCTTACCCCAGCGTTTCGATCACTATCCGCAACTGTTAGAAACCTAGTTGTACCATCATGGAGTCGTTTCAGAAGAACTACACAAACGGGCATTTTTACTAACCCGATTAATCGAACTGATCCTTCACCTTTGCCTTCAAATTTAGATGATGATTTATTACAAGCATTGACTCTAAATGAAGAAGTAGTAAATCCTTGTCAAGTTCGTCTTTTTGAAGATGATACATTACAAGACCCCACTTTAGATGAGCTCAACTTGAAGTTAGACCCGAATAATTCAACATTAACCAAAGGTCAGGGTTTTAAACATTATCTTCAACATAATAAAATAGAATTCGAATTCGAAAACGCAATTGGTATTTGGCTGGCAAAACCACTAAACCCTCTTCGTAAACACTTTCGAAAATTTGTGGTTGGTTTGGGGTGCTTAAATTTTAAAAACTATATGGTTATAGAAAATAATTCTCTTATAACAACTGAAATATTATGTACCCAAGTACCTAAATTAGAGTCTCCTTATGATAAAATTTAAAAAAATTATGGAATTCTTTATTTAGGCCTATGTTGGCATACTTTGATTAACGATCAACCAAATTCAATTCGTAAAGAAAAATATTACGTTCAACATTACTTAAAAGATAAACATCCTAGCATTGAAGGAAGTAAATACTGCTATGTTTTGCAGTATGACCGCTACATTCAATATGTGGATGCTTCTACCAATAAACAATACGGTTTAAAGCTACGGATGGTTTATAGAATTTTTAGGGTTAAATTTGATGAAGAAATCAAAACTTATATTACTTTCGATTCTGTCTTTCCTCCTCATGGTATACTAGCAATTAAACAAGATGTCTGGTCTAATGATTTCACTTTAATAGAAGAAACAGAATTGAAAAAAAAATATAGCCTTTTTTTCGGTTTTTTCAAAAAGCATCCTCAGCTGACAGTTTTTAATATTTTAGAAGAACTTTATCCTGGTATTCTCACCAATGAAACCGTAAAAAATAATTTTAAACAGGCTTTAAATATTACATATTGGAAGTTTTGTGATGAGCTTAAATGGCCTGAAAATTAAAGTTGTTTTATGCATGTAATTATGTGTTTTTAAAACTAATTAGATAAACAAAATTAAGAGTAATTTTGTTTTTAACTCATTTTATTCAATTAGTAACTAAAAATACTTTTGAAACACATGATTTTATAAACTTAATTGGCATATATATTATATAATATATATATAGATATATGTTGGAATAAAAAATTTTTTAAAAAAGGAATTTTATATGGACGAACAACAAAAAAACTTACCTCTACTAGATGACTCTGCCCAAAATGTTTCTCAAACAACTGATTCTGAGTTTAAACGGTTTCTTAAAAATGAGGTAGGAATTAAACGCAATGAATATTTTGATAAAATTGTGGAGCAGGGATTTCCTTGCTATGTTGCTTTACTTGTTGATGATTTTTCACACAAGCCAAAGTTGTTTTGTGGGCAAGTCGGCGAAATAGAAAGCGTAGAACTTCCTTATAATAATAAAAACGAATATTTAGTTAAATTTTTTAATTATGAAACTGATGAAGGCTTGGGTTATGAACGTCTGATCAATAAAAAAAATCTTTTGCCATTATTTGATTTCGGACCTAGTGTCTACAACACTAAGATAACCGAAATACGAAATCGATGGGAAGAACAAGAAGTCCATTCTATTTTAAATTGGAAGCTTACACGACATAAAAAAACGAGAAGTCGCTTCAAAAAAGGTCATCTTGTAACTGTTCAATTTGATTTTGAACAAGAAGCTACTAATGGTGAAAAGATTGTAGTACAAGCAGGACAAATTGGTATAATTTCACACAAATTTAAATTAAATGAAGAGTTACGTGGAAATAATGTTGAAGTAACATTTCGTTCAATACCTTTTGGAACATTAGTCGAAAATAGAACAAAAATTGCAAACGCAAAAGCTCACGAATTAACTTCAGAAGTCATTGGTGCTCCTTGGGAAATAAAAATTTTTATTAAACAAGATTTTCTCTTTCCGTTGTATTGGCAAGCTTTAGAATAATTAATTAAATTTTTTTGGTATTTAAAAAATTAAATAAAGTAAAAAAAATATGTATCTGTTTTATATTCTATATTTATAAAATAGATACATATTTTTTTACTCATAATTACTATTTAATAAATTGGTAGTTTTTTTTCTTAAATATCTTCTATTTCTACAATTTTAATTGCTTCATAATGAGATTGTGAAGCAATTAGTTGGCTGTCTAATTTTTGAAATTTTACTGGAATTTCTATATCAAAATGGACTAAAGCTTTATCAGGATGAGCTGTTTTTTTTTATAATTTTCCCAATTTCTCCAAGATTAATAGATATTGAACTAGGATTAGTTTTATGTTTTTCTTTAAATATAACATATTCATCGATTTTATACGGGCAAAAAATGTAAAGCTCGAGCGCTCGAGGTAGTTTATTTGATTTTTTTTTTGACAAATTAAAGAACGAATACCTTAATGGTACCGAACGAGTATTTGAAGCTGCTTTAAATTTAACTTCTGGGAAAATATCTTTAGTGATTAAATAGAGTAAAAAAATAACCAGCAAATAATTTCCAAATATTTTAATGAGTAAACTAGTCTCTTTAGAATTTAATGAAATTAACTGATAAACAATAGGCGGAGTTTTAGGTTGAACTTTTACTTGGGTTTTTTTTAGTGTTATAGTTTCATATAAAAAAATTACACAATTGGAGATGAAATTCTCCACATCTACCATTTCAGTAATTTTTTGCTTTAATTTATATTTCATATATATTGCGATAAATTTACACAAGCAGAATATATTTATTCTGCTTGTTTTATTTATAAAAAACAAATTTTTTATGATTAAAAAAAAAAAATTAAAAATTCAATTTTTAAAACTCTAAATTTTTTAAAGGTAAAATCTTATCATTGACTTATGGTTTTGATAATGCACAGCTAATAGCTAACTCAATATAACATTGAAGACACGTTAAATAAAAATTCTGGTTTCAGTATTACCATATCTGACTTTACTAATATTAGCTCTGCAAATAAATTATCAAATGCTGATGAAAATATTCCACGCTCGTCGCCTTTAAATTTACCTTCAACTTTTTAAATTCCTCAAATTTAAGCATGCCAAGAAGCTAGGCTATTTGGCGTAGGAATAACTTGTACTACTTTATTAAAAAATTTTGCTATGGAATGATTAAAAGACAGAAATCCACAATTAAAAAAATTTTCATGTCTATTAAATAAAACACTTAACCAATGTACGACGTTTATCTTTATTAAAATGCATTGGGATTAAAACACAGCTTTTAACTCTTAAAGCACTCTTTAACTATGTAATTATTTAATTGTAATATTTTTTATCTGTATTAGTAAAAAATTACGTGCTTAATTTTTTATTAATATACCCAGCTATCGAATAAGGCAGAGGAACGTTTTAATAAAAGTTTTTTATTAAAACGCTCGCTTTGGTAACTAGTTACCAAAAAAGCTTATTTCTAAGATTGGAGTAGCGAAACAACCTGTAAGGTTGTTTCGCTACTAAGCTATCTACTAAGCTATCTAGTAAGCTAGAGTAGCGCTTTTAATAAAAAATTTTTTTATTAAAACGGTATTAAGAATAAAAAAGTTAAAAAAATATATAGTTTTTTAGGAGAAATTCGATGACAATTAGTCCACCAGAACCACAAGCGAAAAAGGTGAAAATTGTAGTAGATCGAAACCCAGTTGAAACAAGTTTTGAAAAATGGGCTAAACCAGGGCATTTTTCTAGAACTTTATCTAAAGGCCCGACTACTACAACTTGGATTTGGAATTTACATGCTGATGCACACGATTTTGATAGTCATACAAGTGATCTTGAAGAAATTTCACGAAAAGTTTTTAGTGCACATTTTGGGCAATTAGGCATTATATTAGTTTGGCTTAGTGGCATGTATTTTCATGGAGCTCGTTTCTCTAATTATGAAGCTTGGCTGAGCGATCCTACTCATATTAAACCAAGTGCACAAGTAGTTTGGCCAATTGTAGGCCAAGAAATCTTAAATGGTGACGTTGGAGGAGGCTTTCAAGGAATTCAAATTACTTCAGGCTTTTTTCAACTTTGGAGAGCAAGTGGAATCACAAGCGAATTACAACTTTACAGCACTGCCATTGGTGGTTTAGTTTTAGCAAGTGCTATGTTTTTTGCTGGGTGGTTTCATTATCATAAAGCTGCGCCAAAACTAGAATGGTTCCAAAATGTAGAATCTATGCTGAACCACCACCTTGCAGGATTACTAGGTTTAGGGAGTTTAGGCTGGGCAGGACACCAAATTCATGTTTCTTTACCAATTAATAAATTATTAGATGCTGGTGTTGACCCAAAAGAAATTCCACTGCCACATGAATTTTTATTAAACCGTGACTTAATTACTCAACTTTATCCAAGTTTTGCAAAAGGACTTACTCCGTTTTTTACTATTAATTGGAATGAATATAGTGATTTTTTAACTTTTAAAGGTGGTTTAAATCCTGTGACTGGTGGTTTATGGTTAACAGATACTGCCCACCATCATTTAGCTATTGCTGTACTATTCTTAGTAGCAGGGCATATGTATCGTACTAATTGGGGGATTGGGCATAGTATTAAGGCTATTTTAGAAGCTCATAAAGGTCCATTTACTGGTGAAGGTCATAAGGGTTTATATGAAATACTTACAACTTCCTGGCATGCTCAGTTAGCTATTAATTTAGCTTTATTTGGCTCGTTATCCATTATTGTGGCTCATCACATGTATAGTATGCCTCCGTATCCATATTTAGCAACCGATTACGCTACGCAACTTTCAATATTCACGCACCATAACTGGATTGGTGGGTTTTGTATTGTTGGCGCCGGTGCTCACGCTGCTATCTTTATGGTACGCGATTATGATCCTACAAACAATTACAATAATTTATTAGATCGTGTTATTCGACACAGAGATGCAATTATTTCGCATTTAAATTGGGTTTGTATCTTTCTTGGATTCCATAGTTTTGGTTTATATATTCATAATGATACTATGAGTGCATTAGGGCGCCCACAAGATATGTTTTCCGATACGGCGATTCAATTACAACCTGTATTTGCTCAATGGATTCAAAATACACATTTCTTAGCACCACAATTAACAGCTCCAAATGCTTTAAACGCAACAAGTCTTACTTGGGGGGGAGATATTGTTGCTGTAAGTGGAAAAGTAGCAATGATGCCAATTTCATTAGGAACTGCAGATTTCTTGGTTCATCATATACATGCTTTCACTATTCATGTTACAGTTTTAATTTTATTAAAAGGAGTATTATACGCTCGTAGCTCTCGTTTAATACCGGATAAAGCAAATTTAGGATTCCGTTTCCCTTGTGATGGGCCAGGGCGAGGTGGTACGTGCCAAGTATCCGCTTGGGATCATGTATTTTTAGGTCTTTTTTGGATGTATAATGCATTATCAGTTACAATTTTTCATTTTAGTTGGAAAATGCAATCTGATGTATGGGGTACAGTAAATGCTTCTGGTGTTTCGCATATTACAGGCGGAAATTTTGCTCAAAGTGCCAACACAATTAATGGTTGGTTACGTGATTTTTTATGGGCACAATCTTCACAAGTTATTCAATCTTACGGATCTGCATTATCTGCATATGGTTTAATTTTTTTAGGAGCGCACTTTGTTTGGGCTTTTAGTTTAATGTTTTTGTTCAGTGGTCGCGGCTATTGGCAAGAGCTAATTGAATCTATTGTTTGGGCTCATAATAAATTAAAAGTAGCACCTGCAATTCAACCACGAGCTTTAAGTATTACTCAGGGCCGTGCGGTAGGTGTAGCTCACTATTTATTAGGAGGTATTGGAACTACTTGGGCATTCTTCTTAGCAAGAATTATTGCAGTAGGTTAATGTCTCTTTAAAGACCAAAAGGTTGTAAGTTTAATTCTACTTGGTAGAATTAAACCAACTCCAGGTTTTCGAAGAAAACATCAGCAGCCAAGCAATGTGACGTTGCTTGGCTTCTAGAGTAAATTGGAGTTTGTTTTTTTTACCAAAAAGCCAAACTCAAAATGCCTAGTTGCGTTCAGAATGAAATTTTGAGCTTTACCATAGCTGAGATATTGAAGGGAAACAATAAGATTGCAGTAGTAAAATTATTAAAAAATCATTTTTTCAATATAAAAAAATGAATTGAGTTCTTGAAAGCCAACATTAAATATTGGTTTTTACCAAAAAGTTATGAGTATAAATATATATATTTTTATATTTTTTTATAAAAATAATTTATTTCAAAATAAAAAATTAAATTTTACTTTTTTCTAGTAGTGAAACCATTTTTGTTTTTTAATCAAAATTCTGTTTTTACTAGCTCTGCTTTATAATAAAAGTATTATTTGTCTAGTAGTTGGTTTAATTCTACTTAGTAGAATTAAACTTACAACCTTTTGGTAGCAAGCTACCAAAAGGTAGTTGGTTTAATTCTACTTGGTAGAATTAAAATTATAACCTAAGATTAAAAACTAAGGTGAAAGTCCAAGATTTCAGTAATACTGAAACCCTTTATTAAAAATTTGTACAACTACCTAATTTTTAATTAGGTAACTTGCTATTAAAAGGGAATTTCTTTTTTATTTTATAAAATGAGATACAGCCTCTGTGGTTAGTTTAATTCTACTTGGTAGAATTAAACTTACAACCCTTTAATAGTGAAACAACCTTGAAGGTCGTGTCACTGCTAGCCAAAAAAGCTAATGCTTTTTTCTAAGATCGTGGCTACGCCACGATCTTAGAAGTAAAATGATAAAAAACTTTGGGTGGACTAAGCGAAGTCACCTAATTAAAAATTTGTACAAGTACAAATTTTTAATAAAGGGTTTTTTCTTACCAGGTTTTCGAAAAAAACACAAGTAATTTATTTTGAACAGAGAAAAACAAAAAAGCAAAAACTTTTTAAACTTTTATGTTTTTTAACATTGATTTAAAGCAGAAAAAAATGTGTTTATTTAATTTAAATAAAAATTTAATTTCTATCAGAGTACTTTAAAAGTAAATTCACTTTAATTTGGTTCGATATAAAATTTTTTATTCAATCTTGATACCGTCAACTTTGATCAAAAATTTTAAAAAAAGTAAAATTTATAAAAAACGGAGGATTTCCAAAAAACTATGGCAACAAAGTTTCCAAAATTTAGCCAAGGTCTGGCACAAGATCCTACTACTCGGCGAATTTGGTATGGAATCGCAACTGCACATGATTTTGAAAGTCATGATGGTATAACTGAAGAAAATCTTTATCAAAAGATTTTCGCATCTCATTTTGGACAACTAGCAATTATTTTTTTGTGGACATCAGGAAATCTTTTTCATGTTGCTTGGCAAGGTAATTTTGAACCATGGGTGCAAGATCCTTTACATGTTCGACCAATTGCTCATGCTATTTGGGACCCACATTTTGGACAGCCAGCTGTAGAAGCTTTTACACGCGGAGGGGCAACTGGTCCAGTAAATATTTCAACATCTGGGGTATATCAGTGGTGGTATACTATCGGATTACGAACTAATCAAGATTTATATAATGGTTCTTTATTCCTTATTATTGGTTCAGCTGTATTTTTATTTGCTGGCTGGCTTCATTTACAACCAAAATTTCAACCTTCTTTATCGTGGTTTAAAAATGCTGAATCAAGACTGAATCATCATTTAGCTGGATTATTTGGTGTAAGTTCATTAGCATGGACTGGTCATTTAGTACATGTAGCAATTCCAGAATCTCGTGGTGAACATGTTAGATGGAATAATTTTTTAACAACATTGCCACATCCACAAGGATTGACGCCTTTCTTTACGGGAAATTGGGCTGCATATGCTCAAAATCCAGATTCCTCAAGTCATCTGTTCAGCAAATCTGACGGTGCAGGTGATGCCATTTTAACGTTTTTAGGTGGCTTTCATCCTCAAACTCAAAGTCTTTGGTTAACAGATATTGCGCATCATCATTTAGCTATTGCGGTTGTATTTATTCTTGCAGGTCATATGTACCGAACTAATTTTGGTATTGGGCATAGCATACAAGAAATTTTAGACGCTCATACACCACCAGCAGGTGGTCTTGGTGCTGGGCATAAGGGATTATTTGATACTATTAACAATTCATTACATTTTCAATTAGGCTTGGCTTTAGCTGCAGTTGGAACAATTTGTTCATTAGTGGCACAACATATGTATTCATTATCGCCTTACGCTTTTTTAGCACAAGATTTTACAGCACAAGCAGCTTTATATACGCATCACCAATATATTGCGGGATTTATATTATGTGGGGCCTTCGCACATGGAGCAATTTTTTTTATTCGAGATTATGATCCTGAACAAAATAAAGGAAATGTTTTAGCGAGAATTTTAGATCATAAAGAAGCGATAATTTCTCACTTAAGTTGGGTAAGTTTATTTTTAGGGTTTCACACTTTAGGGCTTTATGTTCACAATGATGTTGTTCAAGCGTTTGGAACTCCTGAAAAGCAAATTTTAATTGAACCTGTATTTGCGCAATGGATTCAAGCTGCTCACGGAAAAACACTGTATGGGTTTGATTTGTTATTATCATCGTCTGCTAGTCCTGCTTTCACTGCAAGTCAAAGCTTATGGTTACCAGGTTGGTTAGATGCAATTAATAACAATACTAATTCATTATTTTTAACTATCGGCCCCGGTGATTTTCTTGTACACCATGCAATTGCTCTTGGTCTTCATACAACAACATTAATTTTAGTAAAAGGGGCTTTAGATGCACGTGGATCAAAACTTATGCCAGATAAAAAGGATTTCGGGTATAGTTTTCCATGTGATGGTCCTGGACGTGGGGGAACGTGTGATATTTCAGCATGGGATGCTTTTTATCTTGCTGTATTCTGGATGTTAAATACTATTGGGTGGACAACATTTTACTGGCATTGGAAACACCTTGGTATTTGGCAAGGAAATGTCAACCAATTTAATGAAAGTAGCACTTACATTATGGGATGGTTAAGAGACTATCTATGGTTAAATTCTTCACAATTAATTAATGGTTATAATCCTTTCGGAATGAATAGTTTATCTGTTTGGGCTTGGACATTTTTATTCGGCCATCTTGTATGGGCGACTGGATTTATGTTTTTAATTAGTTGGCGTGGGTATTGGCAAGAGCTTATTGAAACGTTAGCATGGGCTCATGAACATACACCACTGGCTAATTTAGTTGGTTGGAGAGATAAACCTGTAGCTTTAAGTATTGTGCAAGCTCGATTAGTGGGTTTAGCACATTTTTCAGTTGGGTATATTTTTACATATGCAGCTTTTTTAATTGCTTCCACTTCAGGAAAATTCGGGTAATTTGTCTAGTACCTTAAAACTAGAAGAATTTTAATAGTAAAACAAACAAAGTTAAAAACTTAGAACTCAATTATTTTTAATTGAGTTTTATTCATTTGGTAACTCCTTGTTTCGCTAGATTCATTTTATTTTAAGTGAGTTACCATTCCATTTAATGGTAACTCACTTAAAATAAAATGAATCTATTGAATAAATTTTTAGTTTATATTAATATATTTACACTAGATTACCGAAATCACGTTTTAGCTTTGTCTTACTTATGCTAATCATCTTTAAAAATACTATCGCCTAAATTTTATATTGGTTTCCAAAGTAAAAAAACTATAAATAGTAATTAATTAAATATAAATCAGGAAAAATTGCTAGCGAACTTATTGAAGCTTTACAAAATAAAGAATTTAAATTTAGTAGTAAAAGAATAAAAATCACGCGACTTAATTTAAAATTCATTTTTATGGAAATGGAAGACGATAAAAATGTAAAATCGGCTTTTTATCAATTTTTACAAGGTTAATCTCAGTATGAGTGAAATAAACCGGAAGCTAGAAACATGAATTTTAGCCTGTCTCATGGGCTTAAGATTACAATCGGAGGCCGAACGAGTCACTATTTTACACGAATTTACTCAGATGGGCAGTATCGTACCTTTGAAGTTGAAATGAAAAAGGCAAGTGTAAAGGAATTAAGTGACGCTTTTCTTCAAAATAATTGGAATAAGTTTCATTTTACGGCTTATTCAAATTTTACGCGAATAATCCTATCTACTCGATGTTTACCTTTAGTTCAAACACGATCAGGCTTCTGTAGTAAACGAAATATTACAGGTTCTACAGAAAAACGCTTTTCCTACTAGTAAAATGATGAAAAAGAAAAAATATGAAAATGCAGCGAAAAAATGTAAATTTAATTAGTTTAAAAAATACTTACAAATCTAAGCTTGTACCCTACTCACAATCTGTTTATCTTTTATCTCAAAATAATTTAGATATTTCTTGTATTGGTATTTTTTGGTTTTTGGCTGATTTACTTAACTACCAATTAAAAACACGGCTTGAGTATACAACTTACAAAAAATTATACCACTCAAGTGAACATATTGAATTTAACATAAATTCTACACAAATTTTTAACTCAGCCAACGTATTAACGGTAAGTTTAAATTCAATTGCAGATGCTCTTCAATATCAGGTATCCACCCGAACCCGTAAGAAAGTATATGAATTAATAGAGATAATACAAAGAACACCCATACAAACCTATTTAATTGACCCTAAAACAGGGATTCTTACGCGAAAATCTAAATCACTTATTTTCTCAGTATCTCAAGTCATCAACCAAAAAAGACAGGTTTGTGCAAAAATTGAATTCAATACCATATTATTTAGTAAAGTTTTTTTAAACCCAGTTCTATACGAACCAGGTATTGTTAAACACTTTTCAATATATTTAAAACAAAAATTAAACACAAAAATCATCCCTAAAATTGCTGTGTCTTGTTTACTCACTTTAGTAGAATCTAAAAAACAACAAGAAAAACAAATACAATTATTTACTCAAGCCTGTCTGTCCAATAAAAAGCGTGATAAATTACGATACGTCAATATAGTTTTTCATTGTTTACAGTTTTTAATAGATAAAAATATTATCACTAGCTGGTCTTTAATTACCGATAACATTTATCAACAATTTCAAGAAATTGAAGCTTTTATAGAAAACATTAATTTTAGAACTAAAAAGCAAAAATTGCTTTTAGATTCACTTTTTTATCTATTTACTCGTGAAATTTAATTTCACTAGCAAATATTATTAAATTTCACGAGTAGATAAAATAAGTTTTGTCTCTTATTGTTTTTTTCGTCGTTTAATTGGTCGCCGTGAGATTTCTTTTCCGGTATAATACGTTTTATTATCTTTGACCATTAAATAACTTAAACCAGCCATGCCTATAATTGGAATTAAAAAATTAGTTAGAAAAACTAATACCATAACTTTCATCACCTTTTTCCAAAATCATATAGAGTATTGGGAATCTATATTACGCATAGAAATTAATAATTATATAAATATATAAATACATATTGAAATTAAAGTCAAATCTGGTTTCACCATTTTGAAAGAAATGGAAAGCTTTGAATTTCTTTAATTTACAAGCTAAAATAGACCTTAATACGCCTAAGATTTCAGCTATGCTGAAATCAAAGGTTTTGTTCCGAAACCTAAGGTTTAATTCTACTTTGTAGAATTAAACCCAAGGTTTCAGCAAAGCTGAAACCCTTTCCCAACCCTCCATGTTATAATCTACCACACGTTCTTAAAAGAAACCATTAGAGGCCGTTTTAACACCGTTTATGGCTAAATAAACAAGGAGCTTCGACAACTAAAACCAGTACCTACTATTAGAATAGTAGCTATCACTAACTAGTAGTACTCGTTAGTTGTTTTTATGAAATCTACCAAAGTTAGATTTCATCACATAAAATAAATCCAAAAATGAATCCTTTAAGTAGCCATGTTTTTTTTTTTTTATGTTTTTTACGTCCAATATAACTTCATACCGATTCTATATAGAGTTTGCTTTACTTTTTGGTGTTTAATTTACTAATATTAAAGCTAATTTCCTAGTATTAGTAGCAAAAAAAAAAACAAACTTATACTCACCCAAGTCCGACAAAAACTACACTAAAACCACTTGTCTGTCATCTTTAGGGAGAAACGGTATTGGTTTTTTTAAACCGACACCAGCAATAATGATCCCTGTATTACTCGGATATTCTGTAACGTAAATACCTTTGTTCTTTATAAGGATGAGAAAAGTATTTTTAAACGCTCGTCTTTTCAAAGATTCACTAGGCGTTTTTTCTTTCTCTAAGAAGTCTCTATAAGCTTTGTACAAATCTGGTAGTTTTTCCGAACAAAGATTATCAAATGGTATTTGGTTTTCAATAAAATCTACCAAGGAATTTTTATCTTGTAGACGTAATACCAATGGAACTGAAGCATCTACACGTTTTTTCTTTTCTTCGTTCATATATATCCTCAATTTACGTTTAAAATTATAGAACTAATAGTAGTAAAAATTAAGCCTCAGCCCTTATTGCAGATTTTAGATTTATGTAATTTTCTTCAAACACTTTCCCCTTTTATATTATATTTAAAAAAATATAAAAAGAAAAATTATGATACTTTCTTAGATCAAAGCTATTATGATCAGCTATTTACAATAGTTGAAAGTTGTAATTATAGTCAATTAGAAAATTTTTGCTTATACAAAAATGAAGATATAGAATATCTTCTATTCTCAATTAACTAAAATTGAAAAGCACAAAATTTTCAATCTTGTATTTAGTCAAACTAAAAACATACTCAAAAAAAAATTTTTTTTTTTAACTTAGCTTCGTATAGGTATGGGTTTGTCTGGAATCATATTAATTATACACCCGCGACCAAATTATTATTTACAAACTAATACTTCGTATGCAACTTTTGCAACAATAATCCGGTCTGAGTGTCTCTCGCCATTCTTCTTTGAATTCAGTTTATGCTTATGGCGAAGCTTCTGTTCCGATCTCTGCTCATGGTTTCAGTCTTCTACCTCAATTGAAATTCCAAAGCATAGCGGATTTAAACTCGTTTAAAATAAAAATGAAAAAAAATTTTTAGCGGAACAACTTTCTCCAAAAAAAAGTAAATCAGTAACCGCGAAATTAATGACTTGTTTCACCGTACAAAATCCAGCGAGTTCAGTTATTGCTAGACCAAGTACTGGGTCAACTGATATACCACCATAAGCCGTTTCAACATGTTTGACAATTTCAAAACGTATTATTGCTGTAAAACGGTATAAGAATAAGCAAATAACAAAACAAAATAAAGCAACTTCGGTTGATTTGGTAGTTATTGAAAACTCGGAGCAAAAAGTTGCACGCCCAATTCAATATATTAATCACCATATAATTCGAAAAGAATTTAAACAAAATAGTATTAAGAAATACAATTTTAAAGGTAAATTTACGTATTTTTTACCTGATTCAAAACGCCGCTTTAATCGCGTCACTTTAGCCGGGAACGTTTTTAGTTGCACTACTTCAAAACAATTTAAAATAGACTTTAAAAAAATTGGTGATAGCGATTCTGCATATAGATTTATAAACCACACATTTGAGCACCTATTCCCAGACAAATGGCTAGAAGCAATGAATGTGAGCGGCCTTCCAAAGGAGTGGGGTCGGAGATCCAGCTATTGGCCGGCCCATTAATGAGTGAGTCGGCAAATCGTATGATGGGTAGAAATGAAATAAAATTAACTGCACCTTAGTCTTCTTATGGTAAAACTTTAACTCTTTTTGGTTCTAATTCAAAATTTGACATAGTGAACTTAGCAACAATCTGGTCTAAATCAAACCAAAACGATGGATTTGATCGAATTGAAACCAACTGTCAAAATAACTTAAAAACTGCTCAAAGAAAAATTTTTCGTGATCTTAGTTCTACTATTCGAGGCTGGGTAAAGCTATCTCAAGATAAGAAGTATGAATTAAGCTTTGAACCACTAATCGACTATCTTAAAAATGAAACTGATAAAGATAATTCCTTACTTATTGATGAAGCTCTACGTGATGTTTATAGAGCAGGGTATATCGAACCCTTACCCTACTGTTTATCTGATGTTTTTAGCTGGAAGCACAAAACTGGATTAAAAGATAATCCAACTCCCGGGTATTTTTTTGCACGATCACTAGTTAATGGGTCTAAAACTCAGGTTTATAATATTTTTAATTAATTATAATAAATTTCAACTAATTACAACTTTTAAAGTATTGCCTTGCCCTTTACAAAACTGTCAACATCAATTTACACACCAAATCTCCAGAAAAAAAGCTTTACATAAATTTTCATCTAACGTACAACAAAATTGGAGAGATTTAAGTGATGGTAAAAATAATGATAATCAGCTGCACAAATTACTTCAAGAAGACAAATCTCATATGAAAAAAACCAATAAAGACTTACTGAGTCAAGTTAAAGAAATATTTTATCAGGTTAAGGAATACCAAGCGGTAAATGGCGTAGAATTTGTTGACAAAGATACTAAATCAGAGTCAGTGAACTTTTCTGACTATGAACAGGAGTTTAACAAAGAAATTAAGAATTTTGAGGAGCAAATCGAGGCAAATTTTGAGTCTTTACCACCTAGTCCGAGATTGGAAAAAAATACTTTTGAATTGCTTTTTGGTGTAACGAGTGAGTGAAATCTTGATGTGCAGGTGGACTCGACATCATCTTGGAAATCTACTCGATTCGTCAAACCGTTTAAGTGTTGTTTTTAACAACCTTCTGAAAAATATCCTCTAAATCTGAATTTCGGAGATGCTCCAGAATCTGGTGAACCTGTTGACTATAATTAACTAGAAACAACTATCTTATTCTTTTGTACCATGCTAATCTATTAGAGATTATAATATATACGTCAATACGAAACTAATAGAGTTTAGTAGAACATAGCAAAGCATAATAAGCTCTACTATATTATAATAAACTATAAAAAAAATGTATGATTAGAGTAGACATAAAAATTAGGTTGAAATTATGGACCGTTTTTAAAACACATACTATACAAACTTTCTCTAAACACAATGACAATAATTAAAGCAATTAAATTTTACTAAATTTAAATAATACTATATTATTATATATACTTTATTTATTACATTATTAGTTATTTAAAAATAGTAATACACTATATTATTGTTCAGTTTTTTTACTATACTACAAAGTATTTATTTAGTATCTAAATTTCTAATAAAATTTAAAATATTCATATTAATTATGTCGCGTTATCGAGGTCCCCGATTAAAAATTATACGCCGGCTTGGCGAATTACCCGGATTTACTAAAAAGGCTACAACGAAAGAAATATCATCACGCCAATACAGTGGAAACAAAAAAAAATTATCCCAATATGCTATTCGATTGCAAGAAAAACAAAAACTGCGTTTTAATTACGGGTTAACTGAATCACAATTAATAAAATATGTCCAAGTAGCAAGAAAAACAAAAGGCGCTACCGGAGAAGTATTACTTCAATTGTTAGAAATGCGGTTAGATAATATTATTTTTCGATTTGGAATAACGCCTACAATAGCCTCGGCAAGACAATTAATAAGCCACGGGCATATTGTAGTTAATAATCAAAAGGTTACTATTCCAAGTTATCAATGTGAAATAAAAGATATAATTGGAGTTTCACAAAAAAAAAATTCACGTAATTTAATTTCAATGTTTTTTGAAAACTCTAATTTAAATGCTGTCCCAAATCATTTAACTTTTGACAAAGAAACTTTAACAGGGAAAATTAATGATATCGCAAGTAGACAATCTGTAAATCTAAATTTAAATGAATTGTTAATTGTAGAATATTATTCTCGCAGAGTATAGCAACTCACTTGCTGGGGTAAATATATTTACTAATAAAGTCGTAATATTCACGTAAATATTTGAAGTAGGTGTTTACGTGAATAGCCTGATTAAAAGTTTTTAAAATTCAACTTGAAGTTCAATTAAATAGAGTTGTATTTAGTGTACTTACAAAATACTTTATACTTATTTATGTTCATTCAGTTTTAAATAATTTTGTTTTTTTGCGTAAACTAAGATTTAAATGAAGTCAATTTTTTAGCGTTATTATAATCGTTAAAAATTTTTTTGAAAGGAAAGGTGTCCGAGCAGGTTTAAGGTATAGACCTGGAACGTCTATGTAGTTACATAACTACCGAGGGTTCGAATCCCTCCCTCTCCGTAGAGAAATTAATTGATAAATAAATTTGGTAAAAAACCTACATGATTTCAGTAAGATCTTTTGATAGTTTCACTACTAAAACCTTGAATTTTAAGTAAAGCTTGAAATATTATGATAACTTCGTTACAAAGTTTTTTCTAGCGAAGCAAGCCCCTTTGGTAGCAAGCTACCCGCAGGGTTGCTTCGCTACTGCAGCTAGCTTGCTAGCAAAGGCCCTTAGCTAATAAAAAAAGCTTTAGCTTTTTTTATAAGCAAAGCAACGGAACGAAGCAAGCCTTAAAATTTCAGCATAGCTGAAATTCAAGGTTTCGTTCCGAAACCCTTTGGTAGGCACGAAGTGCCAACCCGCCTAAGATTTCAGCTATGCTGAAATCAAAGGTTTCGTCCCGAAACCCTTTGTCAATAAAATCAGCTTCAGCTGATTTTATAGGCAAAGCAAGGGTTTCAGCAAAGCTGAAACCTTGGGTTTAATTCTACTTTGTAGAATTAAACCTTAGGTTTCGGAACGAAACCTTGTATTTCAGCTTCGCTAAAATAGTAGGGGGTTGTAAGTTTAATTCTACTAAGTAGAATTAAACCAACTACCTTTTGGTAGGCACGAAGTGCCAACCTGCAAGGTTGTAAGTTTCATTATACTTTGTATAATGAAACCAACTACCTTTTGGTAGCAAGCTACCAAAAGGTTGTAAGTTTAATTCTACTAAGTAGAATTAAACCAACTACTGCAGCTAGCTTGTTAGGAAAGGCCTGAGATTTCAGCTATGCTGAAATCAAAGGTTTCGCCCCGAAACCCTTTGCCTTTTGGTAGTAAAACTACCTGCAAGGTAGTTTTACTACTAATAAAACAAAAAAGCTCAAGCTTTTTTTATTTTATTAGCAAAGCTTAGAAGTTGGTTTAATGAGACTTAGTTTAATTTTATTTACAGCTAACTTGGTAGCAAAAGCTCTAAAAATTATGGATACGCTGATTAGACATTTTTTATAAAAGCACTTCAAAAAATAAAATTCTAACAATATGCACAATTTTGTATGCATAAAATACTAGCTATTTTAAAAATTGAGCCCAGTAGGAATCGAACCTACATTTACGACTTAGAAGGTCGCTGTTCTATCCGTTGAACTATAAGCCCTCTATACATAATATACCATATGAGAAGTCTGGACTAGAAAAAGAATTTGTCACAATTGAAAAAAAAATAAATTATTATACCTTTATAAAGGTAGGATAGAGGTAAAGTCAAATGCTTGGGCCGAGCTGGATTTGAACCAGCGTAGGCTCACGCCAACGGATTTACAATCCGCCCCCATTAACCACTCGAGCATCGACCCTATTTAATTATATTCTAATAAAAAACTTACATAAAAGCAACTACAAAAAAATTAATTATTCTAACTCATAATTGGCAATTTGAAGATTAGGAATTTGAAGCAAAAAAAATTATAATTTTGTTTGAAAAAAAAAAAAATTTGCTATAGTATTGAGACTATGCACACAGGGGATATGGCGGAATTGGCAGACGCTACGGACTTAAAATCCGTTGGTTGAAAAACCGTGAGGGTTCAAGTCCCTCTATCCCCAAATTTACCATATTATAGTATATATGAAATATACTATTTTTATATATTTTATTAAAAAGTTTAAATAAATAAATAAATATTTGTAATTTCTGCCGGAGTGATATTGGTTTGGGATTTACTTTCATCCCAAACCAATACCAAAAGCGAGATAGCGCAAATAGTAAAAATCTTAAATTTAAAATTTCATTTTATGTGTTTAATTGTATCCACCCGTAACTATGAAGCCCGCTTCCTAATATATTGACACCTAAATAACATATCCAAACTATAAAAAAGCCAAAACTAGCAAGCATGGCAGGTTTTTTTCCTTCCCATCCTTTCGTAATCCGCGTATGTAAATAAGTAGCAAAAATTAGCCAAGTGATAAAAGCCCAAGTTTCTTTTGGATCCCAACTCCAATATGATCCCCAAGCTTCGTTAGCCCAAACAGCGCCCGATAAAATACCGATTGTTAACAAAGGAAAACCTATTCCTAATATACGATAGCTTAAGTTATCTAAAGTTTTTGCAAGTACAGGTATTGGCAATTTTTGGTTTTCTATCAAACCATTATTGTTTTTATTTTGATCAAGAAGCAAGTCTGTTGAATTTTTTGAATTAATTACCAAATTTAACTGAGCCTGATTAGCTGAATTAATAGGTATATTATTTGGTAGTATAATTTCTTGGGAGATTCTTTCACGACTCATTTTTGGAGGTAAAAAAAATTTAAATTTAGTCTGACGCGCATTACTAGGCGTATCCCACGTAATAACTAAAAAAGTAATTGCTAATAAAGATCCGCATAATAATGCTGTATAACTTAGCATCATAACGGTAACATGCATCATTAACCAGTTTGATTGCAATGCTGGAACTAAAGCTTGAGCTTTTTGCATATTTTTAGGTAGGCTAAATGCTGCAAAACTATTTGTAAATAAGGCAATAGGGGAAAGAACAGTTCCTATTAGAAGATTGATATCTGGGTTTATAAATTCTTGTTTTATATTTTTAGGAGTATCTGTATCAAAATTAGTATTTTTTTCAATTAATTGGTTTAAGGTAATTGATTTAGTATAAGTAAAATATTTTAAAATATTTAAATCAAACATATTAAAGTTAAAATAAAACACTGAAGGTATTAAAATAAGTTCAATTACAGTAAAACTCCAAGATAAAAATATCAGTGATTCGTATAAATTGCTTAAAGGAAAGTGTCCGTAATTTAACCAGCGTAAAATCAATAGCATAAGTAATGCTATATTAGTAAATAATGTAATGAAAAAAATTACAAAATTAAACTTTGGGATTATAGAAAATACAGCTTGAACCCAATATAAAAGCATAATTAAAAATAAAACTACAAAAGAGAGATTTCCTAATAAAATTTCAAAATTTATATTTGCCATATTTATAATAAGTATATTTTAAAGTTTAATAACGTTTCAGGAAGTAAGTAATAAAGTTAGACTTTATGTATAAAATATATCAAAGCAATAACTGTGCGTTTTAGTAGAAAAAAAAAGTTTAGAAACATTTTGGTAAAAAATAGTAAAAAAACAGAGTTTTTTTTTCCTCATGTGTATATAAAACCTAAACATGTGTTTCGGTTAATTAAACTTCCCAGTTTTGTGGCAAAGCCACTGATGTTTTCTTCGAAAACCTGCAGCGAAGCAAGCTACCTGTAGTTGGTTTAATTCTACTTGGTAGAATTAAACCAACTACTTTTTGGTAGGAAAAAACATAGTTTTCTCTAGCGAAGCAAGCCCCTTTGGTAGCAAGCTATCCGCAGGGTTGTAAGTTTAATTCTACTTAGTAGAATTAAACCAACTACTGCAGCTAGCTTGCTACCAAAGGCCTAAGATTTCAGCTATGCTGAAATCAAAGGTTTCGTTCCGAAACCCTTTGCCTTTTGGTAGTAAAACTACCTGCAAGGTTGTTTTACTACTAATAAAAAAAGCTAAAGCTTTTTTTATAAGCAAAGCTTAGGAGTTGGTTTAATTAGACTTTGTAGCGCAGCTACAAAGTCTAATTAAACTTACAAGCCCTAAAATTTCAGCATAGCTGAAATTCAAGGTTTCGTCCCGAAACCCTTTGGTTGGCACTTTGTGCCCACCCGCCTAAGATTTCAGCTATGCTGAAATCAAAGGTTTCGTTTCGAAACCCTTTGCCTTGTAAAGCAAGGGGGGGTTGTAAGTTTAATTCTACTAAGTAGAATTAAACCAACTACTGCAGCTAGCTTACTAGCAAAGCAACGGAGCGAAGCAAGCCCTAAAATTTCAGCATAGCTGAAATTCAAGGTTTAGTCCCGAAACCCTTTGGTTGGCACTTTGTGCCCACCCGCAGGGTTTCGTTTTGAAACCTTGTATTTTAGCTTCGCTAAAATAGTAGGGGGTTGTAAGTTTAATTCTACTAAGTAGAATTAAACCAACTACCTTTTGGTAGGCACAAAGTGCCAACCTGCCCTTTGCCTTGCAAAGCAAGGGAGGTTGTAAGTTTAATTCTACTAAGTAGAATTAAACCAACTACCTTTTGGTAGCAAGCTACCAAAAGGTTGCTTCGCTACTGCAGCTTATCTCTAAGATTGTGGCTCCGCCACAATCCAAGGTTTCGGAACGAAACCCAAGCATACAACAAAGTTGTATGCCAGGTTTTCTTTGAAAACATAAGCAAAGGCAAAACCAGGGTTTTCGGGTTTTGTTCCGAAACTTTGTATTTTAGTTTCCCTAAAATATTAGAAGCGCAAAATTATTCTTACAAGCAAAAAGTTTCGGAGTAGGGTTGTAGATTTCACTTCTGCTTCAATTTAAAGTTAAAATAAAGTGCTAAATAAAAAGTTAAAAAAAAATTTCTGGTTATTATATTACATTATTCCTATTTATTTTTAAAAATAGACCTACTTTTTCCAATATGTAACCGTATTAATTTTTTTATTGTCGTTTAGCGTACTAAACCACGCTCAATGTACGTAAGTATACAAAAGTTTGACGTAATACATTAAAATAAAGTAAATTTTAAAAATTATGCCTCTAAAAGTAGATTAAATACTTTTATTTCTAATATAGATTATATTGTTTTTTTATTAAATAATAAAGTACAACTTTGTTATGTAAATTTGATGAATATTACATTTTTAAGATAAATCAATTTATTGTTATTTTTAAATTACTAATTTATTTTAAACTTACTCTACAAAACTGATAAATAATAGCTAAAACATAGATTTTTATGTTTATATTTATATATATATAATTATATGTGTAATTATATATAAAATGATTAGCTTCATTTAATTATATATTACTTGAGATCCCATTAGTGATAATTCGACAAAGGTAAATTTTGTTTTAATTAAGAATTTTGCTAAACAAATTGCGTTTAATAAGATTCTATTAAATTCAATTAATCACACCTTAGTTGGCGCGAAGTATTTGTCAAAAGAATTTGAAGGGTTTTGGCGAAACTAACTTGGTGTTTATATAATTAAACACCTAAGTCCGATCTTATTTTGTGAGTGTTTTCGCCTTTATTTATGTTTTCGAAGAAAACCTGGCATACAATTCTGTTGTATGCTTGGGTTTCGTTCCGAAACCTTGGATTGTGGCGTAGCCACAATCTTAGAAATAAGCTTGCAGTAGAGAAGCAGCCTAAGATTTCAAGCTTTGCTTGAAATCCAAGGTTTCGGTTTTACTGAAAGCCTTTATTTAAAAAACATAGCTCGACAAGTTTGTACTTGTACAAATTTTTAATTAAATGGGCACGAAGTGCCAACCAAAGGGTTTCGGAACGAAACCTTGAATTCCAGCATAGCTGCAATTTTAGGGCTTATTTCTAAGATTGTGGCTACGCCACAATCCAAGGTTCCCGAACGAAACCCAAGCATACAACTTTGTTGTATGCCAGGCTTTGAAGAAAACATCAGTAGGCACGAAGTGTCAACCTGCCCTTTGCCTTGCAAAGCAAGGGAGGTTATAAGTTTAATTCTACCAAGTAGAATTAAACCAACTCCAGGCTTTCGAAGAAAACATCAGTAAGGTTAAAACTCTGTTTTGTTTTAAACAACTTGGAAACGGTGGATTTTAACTACCTGCCATTTTAAACAACGTAGTTTTACTATTTCCTTGCATACTTTAATGGACAAAAAAAATTAGTATTGGTTAAGTTATTTGGGTGAAAAGCTTCACCTTATTTTTACTAAAAAAAAAGACATTTTTATATAAAATTTATATTTATTAAGGAGTATAGCGAATGAAATTAGCAGTTTATGGTAAAGGTGGAATTGGAAAATCTACAACAAGTTGTAATATATCAATAGCATTAGCTCGGCGTGGCAAAAAAGTATTACAAATTGGTTGTGATCCGAAGCACGATAGTACATTTACTTTAACAGGTTTTTTAATCCCAACCATTATTGATACCTTACAAGTAAAAGATTATCATTATGAAGATGTTTGGCCTGAAGATGTAATTTACCAAGGATATGGAGGAGTAGATTGTGTAGAAGCAGGTGGTCCACCTGCTGGAGCTGGATGTGGTGGCTATGTAGTAGGTGAAACAGTAAAACTGTTAAAAGAGTTAAATGCTTTTTATGAGTATGATGTGATTCTCTTTGACGTTCTAGGTGATGTAGTTTGTGGAGGATTTGCTGCTCCTTTAAATTATGCTGATTATTGTATTATCATTACGGATAATGGTTTCGATGCTTTATTTGCGGCAAATCGTATTGTTGCGTCAGTTCGTGAAAAAGCTCGTACACATCCTCTTAGATTAGTTGGTCTGGTAGGTAATCGAACATCTAAACGAGATTTAATCGATAAATATGTAGAGGCTTGTCCAATGCCTGTTCTTGAAGTTTTACCACTAATTGAAGATATTAGAATATCCCGAGTGAAAGGACGAACACTATTCGAAATGGCTGAATCTGAACCTTCGCTAACCTATGTATGCGATTTTTACTTAAATATTGCCGACCAACTTTTATCACAACCCGAAGGTGTTGTTGCATATGAGCTTCATGACCGAGAATTATTTAGTTTACTTTCAGATTTCTATTTAAATCCGGATGAAAAAGCTAATGAAAATAATTCAGAGAATCTTGACTTTATGGTGGTTTAAACGAGTCTACGTAGATAGTAAATTTTTTAATGAAATAAGACCGCTTGTAAATAAAGTTTTATTTTAGAATTAATTCTTTGGGAAGAAAAAACTTTATTTTTTTTCTTCCCAAAGGATTAATTTTTTACGAAATAGAGTTCAACCCACTTTTTTTTGGTAGCAAGTTACCTGTAGTTGGTTTAATTCTACTAAGTAGAATTAAACCAACTACAAAACTATATTCGTATAGATACCAATAAGTGTTTGTTCATTAAGCTTTGAGTCGGAACCAAATTCTGATCAAAGCTTTTTTCCAACAAAAAAAAATAAATAATTTTATTACTTTAAAAACCTTAATAAATTAAAATAAAAAATATGTCTGAAGTTGTATCTGAGAAAATTACATTTGAATGTGAAACTGGTAATTATCATACGTTTTGTCCAATTAGCTGTGTAGCCTGGCTGTATCAAAAAATTGAAGATAGTTTTTTTTTAGTTGTTGGTACAAAAACTTGCGGTTATTTTTTACAAAATGCTTTAGGAGTAATGATTTTTGCCGAGCCCCGTTATGCTATGGCAGAATTAGAAGAAGGAGATATCTCAGCCCAATTAAATGATTATAAAGAATTGAAAAGACTTTGTTTACAAATTAAGCAAGACCGAAACCCAAGTGTTATAGTCTGGATTGGCACATGTACAACCGAAATTATCAAAATGGATTTAGAAGGTATGGCACCTCGTTTGGAAGGTGAAATTGAAGTTCCTATTGTAGTTGCAAGAGCAAATGGGCTTGATTATGCTTTTACTCAAGGTGAAGATACTGTACTAGCCGCTTTAGTTCATCGTTGTCCGATTGGACCGAGTGAAGCACCCCCTTCATTGACTAAATTTCAATCTAAACAGAATGCAAATGTAGTAGGCCAAGCCAGTCGCACCGTAAGTAAACACGAAAATTTTACTCACCCTCCATTAGTTTTATTTGGATCTTTACCAAGTACAGTAACAACACAATTAAATTTAGAATTACAGCACCAAGGAATTGAAGTTGCAGGCTGGTTACCTTCACAGCGGTATGCTGATTTGCCAGTATTAAACCAAGAAGTTCATGTATGTGGTGTCAATCCATTTTTAAGCCGAACTGCAACTACATTAATGCGTCGTAGAAAATGTAAATTAATTGGAGCCCCATTCCCAATTGGCCCAGATGGTACACGTGCCTGGATCGAAAAAATTTGTTCAGTGTTTAATATTAATCCTGAAGGGCTAGTAGAGCGTGAAAACACAATCTGGAATAATCTGACAGATTATCTTGAATTAGTGAAAGGTAAATCAGTTTTTTTTATGGGAGATAATCTGTTAGAGGTAAGCTTAGCTCGATTCTTAATTCGTTGCGGAATGATTGTATATGAAATCGGAATTCCTTATATGGATAAACGATTCCAAGCCGCTGAATTGTCTTTTCTAGAAGAAACTTGTAGAAAAATGAATGCTCCAATGCCAAGAATTGTAGAAAAACCAGATAATTATAATCAAATTCAAAGAATTCGTGAATTACAACCAGATTTAGCAATCACTGGAATGGCACATGCAAATCCGTTGGAAGCTCGTGGAATTAGTACAAAATGGTCCGTAGAATTTACATTTGCCCAAATTCACGGCTTTACAAATGCTCGTGATATTTTAGAGCTGGTAACTCGACCATTACGTCGAAATCAAAGTTTAAAAAATTTAGGCTGGACTCAGTTAGTGAAATCAGCAGCGTAAAGAATTATTCAAAATTTAATTTTTTTAGATAAAAAATTAAATTTTGAGGGTATCTGTTGTTTTTAGATTTATATTGAGAAAACTGATGAGTTTGAAGTTTTCTCAAGCTAGTAAAAATTACCTAATTTATTTCTATTTACAACCTATACTTCAAAACAAGCAAAGTAGAATGTATTGACTTTTAAAAAAAAATAGATTATTATATATGAGTATAAACTTTAAATCTAAACTTTGTTAGAGATTATTAAATATCTAGTTTTTTATATCTACATTTTACGTGTACTATATTTAGATAGTATCAATACGTATTTATTTAAAGCAAATATATAGTAAAATTTGCAATTTATCATTTTTTGAGGTAAAATCAATAATTAAGACAAAACATTTTGAAATAAAATGTGCTTTTTTTATTGGGCCTTAGTAATATTTTTCACACTTAAGTGTGAAAATACAACAAGCTAGCTGTTGATAAAATTAAACTAAGTTTAATTTTATTTACTTGTAAGTTTAATTAGACTTTGGAGTTGATAAAATTAAACTTAGTTTAATTTTATCAACTCCAAAGTCTAATTAAACTAACTCCTAAGCTTTGCTTATAAAAAAAGCTTTAGCTTTTTTTTATTAGTAGTAAAACAACCTTGCAGGTAGTTTTACTACCAAAAGGCAAAGGGTTTCGGAACGAAACCTTTGATTTCAGCATAGCTGAAATCTTAGGCCTTTGTAATATTTTTCACACTTAAGTGTGAAAAATACAACAAGCTAGCTGCAGTAGTTGGTTTAATTCTACTTAGTAGAATTAAACTTACAACCTTGCAGCTAGCTTGCTACCAAAAGGTAGTTGGTTTAATTCTACTTAGTAGAATTAAACTTACAACCTTGCAGCTAGCTTGCTACCAAAAGGTAGTTGGTTTAATTCTACTTAGTAGAATTAAACTTACAACCTTGCAGCTAGCTTGCTACCAAAAGGTAGTTGGTTTAATTCTACTTAGTAGAATTAAACTTACAACCTTGCAGCTAGCTTGCTACCAAAAGGTAGTTGGTTTAATTCTACTTAGTAGAATTAAACTTACAACCCTGCGGGTAGCTTGCTACCAAAGGGGCTTGCTTCGCTAGAAACAACTAAATTTCTAATTTCTAATAAAGCCTGTTTAGCTCAGTTGGTAGAGCGTCCGTCTCATACGCGGGTTGTCACTAGTTCAAGTCTAGTAACAGGCATTTTAGTCATACAAAAACTAAAATATACAAAGACACAATATAAAATATTGACATATTGCATGAAATTCATAAATAATAAATTATTTATTACCAAATTTTTTTTGCCTTCGTGATGAAATTGGTAGACATGCTAGTTTTAGGAACTAGTGCAGAAATGCATGTCGGTTCGAGTCCGACCGAAGGCATGTGAATATTTAGAGTAAAAAATATTTTAGAGAAGAGATTTTTTTTTATAATTAATAAAATAATTAAAATATGATTTGGTTATATATTCATATATAAAAAATATAAAATTATACTTGATTCGTATAAGGTTGCACTATCTGTTGAAAATTTATATACTATTTTTATAAAAAATAAAAATAATAAAAACAATGTATAATTAAATTTATTTATTTTCAATAAATAAGATAGTTTCGATTAATATGAAATTTAATTATATTTAATTTCATTTTTTCAATTTAATATTAAATTAATACAAATCCTTTTTTTTACTTTTTTATAGTAACAAAACTTTTTTTATTAGTAGTAAACTAACTTTGCAGGTAGTTTTACTACTGATGTTTTCGAAGAAAACATAAGCAAAGGCCAAAAGGCAAAGGGTTTCGTAGCGAAACCTTTGATTTTAGCACAGCTGAAATCAAAGGCCTTCGTAATATTTTTCACATTTAAGTGTGAAAAATACAACAAGCTAACTGCAGTAGCGAAGCAACCTTTTGGTACCTTGCTACCAACTCCGTTGCTAAAGCTTATAAAAAAAGCTTTAGCTTTTTTTATTAGCAAAGGGCCTTTGCTAGCAAGCTAGCTGCAGTAGTTGGTTTAATTCTACTAAGTAGAATTAAACTTACAACCCTGCGGGTAGCTTGCTACCAAAGGGGCTTGCTTCGCTAGAAAAAACATAGTTTTTTTCTATCAAGTTGCTACTCGACAAATTTGGAATTATTTTAGAACTATCTTAGACTTTATCAGATTTCGACATGAAGCCCCGAATCTAAGTTATACTTAAACCTTTAGATTTGAGCAGTTATACTTAAATCTTCATTGGGGCAAAGATTTAGTTTAGTTTGTTACTAGTTTTAGTTAGATAGAGTTTTTATATTTTTAAATGTGTTATATTTTAAAATTTTTAACACTTGAATAATTGTGGAACTCTTTTCTAAAGTTAACTTCTAATTCATTTACCATAAAAATAACTATTTTTATATTTAACCATAAAAGCTTCAAAATTTTTTAAATTATTTAATTACAAAGGAGAAAAAAATGGCTGTACCAAAAAAACGTACGTCAAAAACAAAAACTAGAACCCGAAAAACTATTTGGAAAAAAAAAGCTGAAAAACAAGCTAATAAGGCACTTTCGGCCCGATTGTCAAAAAATTAATTTTTTGACTATTTAAAGTTACAATAAAAGCATAAAACATACACTTAATCTATAATCTGATCTACGCTCCTTGGTAAGCAAGTTTGATTATAATCAAACTTGCTTACCAAGGAGCGTAGATCAGATTATAGGGTTTTTTACGACTTAAACTTGATTTTTAAAAACTAAACTTGGTAAAATTTAATAAAAATAAGTATTAAAAATACTACTTTTGATTTATTTTTAATATAAATTGAATATATATGTTTATATTATATACAAAAATACATTATTAATTTAAATGCACTTTAATCAAACTATATGGTATTTTTAAAAAATTCGTGGCCTTGGTTTTTTACATTATTTTATTTATTATTTATGCTAATTCTCCCTATAGTTTCATTATTGACAACCGCAAGTGAGACTTTTTTTGTACGATTTTGGCAAATTGCAACTGAACCGGTTGCAATGTCTGCTTATTTTGTGACAATTTCTATGGCTTTTTTTGCATGCTTATTTAATGCTTTTTTTGGGTTTATTTTAGCTTGGGTTTTAGTAAGATATAATTTTTTTGGAAAAAAATTGGTAGATGCAGCTGTAGATTTACCTTTCGCTCTGCCGACAGCTGTAGCAGGCTTTACATTAGCAACTGTATATAGTGATCAAGGTTGGATAGGTTCTTTATTTTTGAATTTTGGAATCCAAATTATTTTTACTCGTTTAGGGGTTCTGATAGCTATGATTTTTGTATCATTTCCATTTGTTGTTCGCACACTACAGCCGGTTTTACAAGAAATGGAAATTGAGTTGGAGGAAGCTGCTTGGTCTTTGGGCGCATCACCTTGGCAAAGTTTTCGAAAAGTTGTTTTTCCGCCTTTAATTCCTGCTTTAGTTACAGGAGTAACTTTAGCTTTTTCTCGAGCTATTGGAGAATACGGTTCTATTGTAATTGTAGCTTCTAATTTCCCATTGAAAGATTTAATTGCGTCTGTATTAATTTTTCAAAATTTAGAACAATATGATTATTTAGGGGCGACTGTTATTGGAACAGTAGTATTAGTTCTTTCATTAATTCTTCTTTTTAGTATTCATTTTTTGCAATCTTGGAATCAGAATTATAAAAATAGTTAATTCACCTTGGCAAAAATTTCAGGAGTGAAACTACCAAAAAGCTCAAGATCGGCTATGCCTTTTGATAAGAAAAAACTCTATTTTTTTCCTTTGCTAATAAAAAAAGCTAAAGCTTTTTTTATAAGCAAAGCTTAGGAGTTGGTTTAATTAGACTTTGGAGTTGATAAAATCAAACTTAGTTTAATTTTATTTACTACAAAGTCTAATTAAACTTACAAGCCCTAAAATTTCAGCCTAGCTGAAATTAAAGGTTTCGTCCCGAAACCCTTTGGTTGGCACTTCGTGCCCACCTAATTAAAAATTTGTAGAAGTACAAACTTGTCGAGCACAGCTTTTTTAATAAAGGGTTTCAGTAAAACTGAAACCTTGGATTTCAAGCAAAGCTTAAAATCTTAGGTTGTAAGTTTAATTCTACTTGGTAGAATTAAACTTACAACCCCCTAATATTTTAGCGAAGCTAAAATACAAGGTCTCGTTCCGAAACCCTTGCTACCAAAGGGGCTTATTTCTAAGATTGTGGCATAGCCACAATCCAAGGTTTCGGAACGAAACCCAAGCATACAACAAAGTTATATGCCAGGTTTTCGAAGAAAACATCAGTAGGCACGAAGTACCAACCTGCAAGGTTATAAGTTTAATTCTACTAAGTAGAATTAAACCAACTACCTTTTGGTAGCAAGCTACCAAAAGGTTGTAAGTTTAATTCTACTAAGTAGAATTAAACAACTACTGCAGCTAGCTTTTGTATTTTTCACACTTAAGTGTGAAAAATATTACAAAGGCCTAAGATTTCAGCTATGCTGAAATCAAAGGGTTCGTCCCGAAACCCACCTTACTTTGGTAGGCCTTTGCTTATGTTTTCGAAGAAAACATCAGTAGTAAAACTACCTGTAAGGTTGTTTTACTACTAATAAAAAAAGCTTTAGCTTTTTTTATTTTATTAGCAAAGCAACTACCTTTTGGTAGGAAAAAACTATGTTTTTTCCTACCAAAAGGTAGTTGCTTCATTATACAAAGTATAATGAAACTTACAACTTTGCAGGTAGCTTACTACCAAAGTGAGAAACTCCTCACTTTGGTAGTATTTTCTTTATATTTTTATGCATGTAAAACATAAAAATATGTTTTTTATATTTATTTTATATACCACTTATATTTTTAAGGAAACAAGTTTTATGAGTGAAACCTATCTACGACTGGCTTCTATTTTCCCTCTTTTTGTTCCGGCAATAAGAGATTATATTGATGTATTAAATAGCGCATATGACTCTGTTTCGAGCAATATTAATTTGCAACAAGTGTTACAGCAAAGCTTTTTCTTTATAGTTTCGAGTATTAAATTTACTGTTATTTATTTCTTAAGTTTTCAGTGGATACATGATTTAACTTACTTACCTATTTTAGTCCCACAGCTTAAAATAGAAATTTTAAAAGAGCATTTTTTTTTACAGACACCTCAATCCAATTTTTTTACTTTTTTAGAAATTCCAAGTTATACAAATAATAAATTCTTACTTGGTTTTTGTAATAGTTTTTTTTTATGTTTACCATTATCTGTAGCACATCTTATTTCTGCTCGCAGATTACTTATTCAAGGACTTCCAGCAGGTATCTTTTCAAGTTTAGGAACAATTTGTGGCCAAATTTTATTATTAATTTGTATTTTATTTGGTGGGCGTTTTTTTATAACACCCTGGTTTAATTTTCAAATATTAAATTATTTTTTCGGAGTATGCTTAGTTTTAAATATTGTCTACGACATGGCCCATGAACGAAGTATTCGTATAATTGATATTTCAAATAAATCTTTATTATTACGAATTTTTTTATTAAACTTTGCTTTAGCATGGACTGAACAAAGTTGTATTTTTCAATATTTTGGAAATTTAACTTTAGGAGCTGAGCCTACAATTATTGAAATTTTTTCTTCACCTACTGAACTTCAATCAATTCTTACACATACTACTTATATAATTGGAATTATTATTGGAAGCTTAGCATTTACTAGTATTTTTATTTTCAATTGTTCAAAAATCAGTAATTTTGTGGTGCAGTTTTCATCGATTCCTTATACGCGCTGGATTAGAAGATTAAATTTCAGTTTAATAACACTTATTTTAGCTTTTAGTTTTACATCAATACCATTTTATAGTTTTGATTATTTAGTGCTTAGCAACCTGGGTTTTGTTTCGCAAGATAAAAGTCTTAAAAATACAGTGTTTTCCCCTATCAAAATACACGACTATTTTCCTCCACTTTTAGGCGACTCAACTAATTTATCTCTTGATCAAAAACCAGGAATTGATACGGATATTACACCTTTTGATAAAGGTCGGTATTTAATGTTTGATGCAAATGATAGCTTTGAGCAATTAAATTACCAAGGAGAATATGCATGGCTTACCAAAAAACATAGAACACCAACAGTAAGTAGGGATCCATCATCTTTTGCAGTTCTTTCAAATTTTTCAAAATTTTTTCAAAAAGCAAAAAAAACTTTTCGTCCAGTTACTAATACTTTACCTATCTCGGATAGCTTTGCTAAAGAGCAACAGAGCAAACAAAATATAGAGGAAAGTGAGGGGACTAATTTGAAGGTATTACAGCCTGAAAATTTAGAAAATTTTGTTGATAATGAAATTTTAGAATTAGATTCAGATAATTCAATTAATGTCCTTCATTCGAGAAATGAAAATGAGCGCAAAGTAAATGAATTTTTTGAAAACATGGTAAATATTAGTGTTCAAAATAGATTTAGTACTCATCAACAAGTAAAAAAACCAAAATTAGAAAAGAATTTTAAGCAAAAATATTATTCTAATCCAATTTATAAGTTATTACTTAGTACTGATATTGACTTTTTTTTATCCCGTCAACCAAATTCGTTTGCATTAAATGCAAAACAAGAGAATAAATTATTTGAAAAACGTCTTATTTTAGCAAATTATTACGATAGTCTTCGTTATTACAGTAAACTGCCATACGGAGATGAGTTCCAAGATATTTTTAATGGGTCGAAAAGCTATGCCGATAGAGTTTATAATCAGCAATTTAAAGGCACATTAAAAATTGTTCGTCGATTATTTTCAATAACTATAAACGATTTTGACGAAATAACAAACGCTAATTCCTTTACACAACAAGTTAATAAACAAAGCAAAACGACCTCAGAAATCGAAAATCCTTTCTCTTTTATACAAGCTAATGAAAATAATAGAGAGAGTTTAGTTTTAAAATTTGATCAACCATTGTATAAAAAAGCAAATACTGGAATATTGCAAAATAATCAATCTACCTCAGAATATGGAAATGATGAATTTCATCCAGTTTTTCATGAAGAATTCCGCATAAACAGAAAAGCTTCAAAAAAAGAATATGACACACCATTTAAGATTCCTTTTATTCAATTAACTAACCCAATTCCTTTTTATGTTGGTTGGGATGAACAACTGCGGAAACTTGTTATAACGAATCGTCTATCACCCCGATATTATGCAGGTTATTCTATGAAGTTTCTTACTAAAAGTTATAGTAATGATTATCCAATATTAAATCAACTTATTCAAAAAAATAAAACAATTGAATTTACAACTTGGCCCGTATCAAAAAATATTTTAGAAAATCGAAAAGATGAGTCAATATTTCCATATAATTTACTTTTTGAATCAAAAAGTAGTTTAAAAAATAAAGCTGTATCTGATCAATTTACAAGCTTAGAACAAAGAGATGACTCCGAAGATTTTGGGACAATTGGCAGTATACCAATAAATATAGCAAAAAATGGAGGAAAGATGGATCAGGAAATGGAAGATATTATTCCATATACACGTGGAGGTTTTGTTTGGCCAGGACATTCAAATTTACAATTTGAATTTAAAAATTTAAAACTTTCTTGAAGAAGCGAATCTAAAAAACTTGTAGAAAATTTTTTCTAATTAACTTTAATTAGATCAAAATCCAATTTTTAATTGGATTTTTTATTGGAATTGGGTAATAAGAAAAAAATTCCGTTTTTTCGTAAGGTTTTAGCTTTGGAGCAAAACAACGGCACCTTACTTCTAACATTTTAGCTATGCCTTTTGGTAGGAAAAAACTATGTTTTTTCTAGCGAAGCAAGCCCTAAAATTTCAGCATAGCTGAAATTCAAGGTTTCGTCCCGAAACCCTTTGGTAGCAAGCTACTCGCAGGGTTGTAAGTTTAATTCTACCAAGTAGAATTAAACCAACTACTGCAGCTAGCTTGCTAGCAAAAGCCCTTTGCTAATAAAAAAAGCTAAAGCTTTTTTTATAAGCAAAGCTTAGGAGTTGGTTTAATTAGACTTTGTAGCACAGCTACAAAGTCTAATTAAACTTACAAGCCCTAAAATTTCAGCATAGCTGAAATTCAAGGTTTCGTCCCGAAACCCTTTGGTTGGCACTTTGTGCCCACCCGCCTAAGATTTCAGCTATGCTGAAATCAAAGGTTTCGTTTCGAAACCCTTTGCCTTGCAAAGCAAGGGGGGTTATAAGTTTAATTCTATTAAGTAGAATTAAACCAACTACCTTTTGGTAGGCACGAAGTGCCAACCTGCCCTTTGCTAATAAAAAAAGCTTTAGCTTTTTTTATAAGCAAAGCAAGGGTTTCGGAACGAAACCTTGTATTTTAGCTTCGCTAAAATATTAGGAGGTTGTAAGTTTAATTCTATTAAGTAGAATTAAACCAACTACCTTTTGGTAGCAAGCTACCTACAAGGTTGTAAGTTTAATTCTACTAAGTAGAATTAAACCAACTACCTTTTGGTAGCAAGCTACCTACAAGGTTGTAAGTTTAATTCTACTAAGTAGAATTAAACCAACTACTGCAGCTAGCTTGTTGTATTTTTCACACTTAAGTGTGAAAAATATTATAAAGGCCTAAGATTTCAGCTATGCTGAAATCAAAGGTTTCGTTCCGAAACCCTTTGCCTTTAAAAACCTGATTCTAATATTAAAAACCATACTTTGCTACGCATTGTTTGACTGAAACCTCGCCGCGCTATTAAATTAATACTAAAAAAAACGATGGGAGAACAAAAGTTTGTATTGCAAAGTGAATTCTTGGATTTTTGTTTAACTGAAAATGTGAAAAAAAGCTTTTTATTTTTTATTCTAAATACATTCTTAATTTATTTATTAACTAAAAAATAAATCTAATATTAATTTAAATTGATATAATAAAAAAATTACGATGTATGGTATAATAAATAATATGAGCAGCCTATTTTAATTTTTTACACTAAAAAAAATTATGTTAACACTAAAAATTTTTGTATATACTGTAGTTAGTTTATTCGTTTTCTTATTTATTTTTGGATTTCTTTCGAATGACCCTGGACGAAATCCTGGTCAAAAAGATTTAAATTAAAATTAAATTCCACTTTTATTAAATTTATACCATTTGAGTGGTGAAACAACCTTTTGACCTTTGCTTATGTTTTCGAAGAAAACATCAGTAGCAAGCCACCTAATTAAAAAAGCTGTGCTCGACAAGTTTGTACTTCTACAAATTTTTAATAAAGGGTTTCAGTAAAACTGAAACCTTGGATTTTAAGCTTTGCTTAAAATCTTAGGTTTCAGTTTAATTCTACCAAGTAGAATTAAACCAACTACAGGTTGGCACTTCGTGCCTACTGATGTTTTCTTCGAAAACCTGGTATTACAACTTTGTTGTATGCTTGGGTTTCGTTCCGAAACCTTGGATTGTGGCTACGCCACAATCTTAGAAGTAAGCCCTAAAATTTCAGCATAGCTGAAATTCAAGGTTTCGTCCCGAAACCCTTTGGTAGGCACGAAGTGCCAACCCGCCTAAGATTTTAGCTTCGCTAAAATAGTAGGAGGTTGTAAGTTTAATTATACCAAGTAGAATTAAACCAACTACCTTTTGGTAGCAAGCTACCTGCAAGGTTGCTTCGCTACTGCAGTTTATTTCATAAGCAAAGGCCAAAAGGTAGTTGGTTTCATTATACTTTGTAGAATTAAACCAACCACAGGTTTTCTTCGAAAACGTTAGGCCTTTGCCCACACTTATAAGATAAGCTAAAGCTTGTTTTATTAATAAAGGGTTTCAGGACGAAACCTTTGATTTCAGCATAGCTGAAATCTTAGGTCTTTGTAATATTTTTCACACTTAAGTGTGAAAAATACAAAAGCTAGCTGTTGAGAAAATTAAACACAGCTTAATTTTTTTTGCTAAACTTAAGATTTGCTGATTTTTCAACAAATTTTAGGTTCAACAAAAATTTAAAGTATTACTCTAGAAAAAACTTTAGATTAGAGCTTTGCTTAATCTAAAATTAGTTACCAAGTTTTGTTAGCAAAGCTTTAAAAAACTTTATTTAATGTTGAAACAATTTTTAAAAAGGCTTTTTAGAAAGCCTATTAAATAAAACTAAATTTCTAACTTTTTAATTAATTTTCACTAATATTAATAAAACATATGCCAAGATCTCAACGAAATGATAATTTTATTGATAAGACGTTTACTGTTGTGGCTGATATTTTATTAAAAGTCTTACCTACTTCAAACAGAGAAAAGCAAGCTTTCAGTTATTATAGAGATGGAATGTCCGCACAATCAGAAGGAGAATATGCAGAAGCTCTTCAAAATTATTACCAAGCAATGCGCTTAGAAACCGATGCTTATGATAGAAGTTATATTCTTTATAATATTGGTTTAATTCATACGAGTAATGGAGAGCATGGTCGCGCTTTGGAGTATTATTATCAAGCTTTAGAACGCAATCCATCTCTTCCACAAGCTTTAAACAATATTGCAGTAATTTATCATTATCGAGGGGAGCAAGCTATCGAAAACGGGCAAACTGAAATATCGAAAATACTTTTTGATAAAGCTGCTGATTACTGGAAAGAAGCAATTCGCTTAGCACCAACCAATTATATTGAAGCTGTAAATTGGTTGAAAATTACAAATCGAGAATAATTGTTTGTTTGTAATTCACTTTAACTAGTATAAAACTAGTTAAAGTGATAGAAATTAATTCTTTTCTTGTTTTAGTAGCTACTTTGTACTAATTAAAAAATTGGTGCATTATTAATTTATTTATTTTAAATTTTGATATAAAAAAATTAAAAGGTATACTAAATAAAACTAAAAAAAAACTAATTTAGTAAATTACTCTAGTTTTATAGGGCCTATAACTCAGTTGGTAGAGTGCAACTCTTACAAAGTTGAAGTCATCGGTTCGAGTCCGCTTGGGCCCAAGTAACTTTTGTACACTAATCTCTTTAGCACAAAAAATTTTTTTCTACTTTTTAATTATAAGTAGTAGTGACAAATTTTTTTAAAATAATTTAAAAATAAATCAAAGCTTCGTTTAAGTTCGGAGCCCAACTCCGATTATATTAAAAATATAATTGGTTTAATTATACAAACTAAAATTAAACCAACTATCTGAAACCTAGAAAAAATGTTTAAATAGTTTCTATCCATAGAATATTATTTAGCTTTAATAAATAAAAACTTAAAATAATAAAATAGACTTTATTTTAAGTCTTAAACCACTATTTATAATATAATAGTGTATGAAATAAAAAATATGTTGTAATTTCTACGTTGCCTTTGTTATAAAAAAACTCTAGTTTGCCTTATAACAAAGGCAACGTAGAAAAAAAATTAACACAAAAAGCTAATATATGATTAATTCTTTTAACTTTAACTTATTGATTAATTATTGATTAATTTTAATTTTATCTAAATTATTCAAGTAATTTATAAAATTACTTGATTTTTTAAGGAGATAATTAGTATTATAAATAGTATTATAGGATAGAAAAACTATCCTACTAATTTAGAATAGTAATTTAAATGGTAAATTTAAATTAATTAAACAATTTATTTTAAGCACAGTAGAGTTTTAAAAATTTATTAACGGAGTAAGTCGCAAACGACTTACTTGTTAGTTATAAACAAAATTTAACGCAGTTAAATTTTATCAACTACCTAATATTTTAGCGAAGCTAAAATCTTAAGTGGCTTCGCTACCAATTAAAATAAATGTGTAAACTACATTAAGAGGATTCATTATGGAAGTAAATATTCTTGGATTAATTGCTACTGCATTATTTATTATTATCCCAACATCATTTTTATTAATATTATATGTAAAAACTGCAAGTCAAGAATCATAATTAATGGTACGATAAAAAGTAAAAAAATGTGAGTGGCATTTAGTTTTGTTTTAGTAGTAATAAAAAATCTTAGTTTTTATTTAAACTTGCTTACGATTAGTATGTATGTTTAAAATAAGCATTTGAGTTAACAAACTAAGTAGCTGATAAAATTTAACACAATTAAAGTTTGTCAACTATTACGTTTGGTTTAGCTTTATTTTTTTACGTGAATTTTTGTCTTAACGTTATTGTTTGGCTAAATAGGTTGAATTTGCAAACGAAAACTTGGGTTTTACTAGCGAAGCAAGTAAATAAAATTAAACTAAGTTTAATTTTATCAACAGCTAGCTTGTTGTATTTTTCATACTTGAGTGTGAAAAATACTACAAAGGCTCACTTTAATTCGTTAGGATTAAAAGCAAAGTTTTTAATCTTGGTTGATAGATCGGCTTATATTTTCTTTAAGGTTTTGCAAATTTTAAGAAAAGCTTCTAATTTAAAAAACCTTAGAATTTTATTGAACTTTATAAAGTTGACAAGACTTTAGCAAAAACCTAAATTTAAACGAAGGTTGTAAGTTTCATTATACAAAGTATAATGAAACCAACTATCTTTTGGTAGGCACGAAGTGCCAACCTGCCCTTTGCTAATAAAAAAAGCTTTAGCTTTTTTTATAAGCAAAGCAAAGGTTTCGGAACGAAACCTTGTATTTTAGCTTCGCTAAAATAGTAGGAGGTTGTAAGTTTAATTCTACTAAGTAGAATTAAACCAACTACCTTTTGATGGGCACGAAGTGCCAACCTACAAGGTTGTAAGTTTAATTCTACTAAGTAGAATTAAAACAACTACCTTTTGGTAGCAAGCTACCAAAAGGTTGTAAGTTTAATTCTACTAAGTAGAATTAAACAACTACTGCAGCTAGCTTTTGTATTTTTCACACTTAAGTGTGAAAAATATTACAAAGGCCTAAGATTTCAGCTATGCTGAAATCAAAGGGTTCGTCCCGAAACCCACCTTACTTTGGTAGGCCTTTGCTTATGTTCTCAAAAAAAATATCAGTAGTAAAAATACCTGCAAGGTTGTTTTACTACTAATAAAAAAAGCTAAAGCTTTTTTTATTTTATTAGCAAACCAACTCCATTTTAGTAGCAAGCTACTTACCTTTTGCTAGTAAAAAAAGCTTTAGCTTTTTTTATAAAAAAGCAAAGGTTTCGGAACGAAACCTTGTATTTTAGCTTCGCTAAAATATTATGAGGTTGTAAGTTTCATTATACAAAGTATAATGAAACCAACTACTGAAATTTTAAGCTTAGCTATTTTGAGATTTCTTAGTTGCCAGGTTTAAACATAATTTAAACTTAGTAGTTTTTGGGTAAAGATTACTTTTTTACTAAAGCATTTTCAGTGTTTTTTTTTTTAGGTACCGTGTGCTAACTAAAAAAAAATGTTGCTTCAATTCTAGATAAAAGAAAAACTTGAAAAATATACAAAAAACATATATAATATATAAAACATATAGACAATAATATTTAAAAAGGGATTGTAGTTCAACTGGTTAGAGTACTGCCTTGTCACGGCAGATGTTGCGGGTTCGAATCCCGTCAGTCCCGTATTGATTTATATTATTACTAATACTAATGTTAGATATTAGTAAATTTTTTAAAAGAGTAAAAATTTTAAGAGAAATTATTCGTTAAAACAGACTAATAATATAATATTAAGAATAAACAAAGCACAAACAAAATAGATTTTAATAAAAAGATTTTTAAAAATTATAATTATAAATTATAATTTGCAATAAATATTTAATTTTACTAAACTTTACTAAAAAAAGGAATATATAAATATATACTTTAAAAATAAAAATGTACTTTTTTACGGAGAAAACAAATATGCCTATCGGGGTTCCTAAAGTTCCATTTCGTTTACCTGGAGAACCGTCAGCTCAATGGGTTGATTTATACAATCGATTATACAGAGATCGAGTTTTATTTTTGTGTCAAGAATTAGATGATGAATTGGCAAACCAATTAATTGGTATTATGGTTTTTTTAAGTGCTGAAGATAAATCCAAAGGGTTATATATATATATTAATTCTCCCGGAGGGTCAGTGACTTGTGGGATTGCGGTATATGATGGTATGAATTATGCTAAAGCTGATGTCACTACAATTTGTGTAGGAACTGCTGCTTCTATGGCTTCTTTTGTATTAGCTGGTGGAGAAAGAGGCAAAAGAATTGCTTTACCTCATTCGCGCATTATGATTCACCAACCTGAAGGAGGAAATCAAGGCCAAGCGTCAGAAGTTCTTTCAGAATCTGAAGAAGTAATACGACTTCGACGAGAGGTTGCAAAAATTTATGCTCAACGTACTGGTCAAAGTTTAAGTAAAATTTCACGAGACATGGATCGTGATCAATTTATGTCTGCTCGAGAAGCAAAAGAATATGGCCTTGTTGATCAAGTTGCTGTTGATGTAAAATGGTCAAGTTCGTAATCTCACTTCAAATAATAAATTAGTTTAAATTAAATTTAAAAATGGGCCATGAATATGGTTTGGTTGGAAATTTTTTTTTACATTTTATGTAATTCTTGCTAAAAAACGGATAAGCAAAAAACCCTTTATTAAAAATTTGTACAAGTACAAATTTTTAATTAAGTTACTTCGCTACAAAATTTTTTTTCTCTACTTTGCAGAGCAACTGAACTTGGTTAGACTTATTGCTTTTTTCCATAAAAGAATCGGGTTTCATTTCGAGACCTCGGTTTAATTTTACGCTTCGGAGAAACCCGGCTTTGCCACTGAGGTTTTCAAAGAAAACATCAGTAACAAGCTATCTGCAGTTGGTTTAATTCTACTTGGTAGAATTAAACCAACTACCTTTTGGCCTTAGCTTATGAAATAAGCTGCAGTAGTGAAGCAACCCTGCGGGTGGGCACAAAGTGCCAACCAAAGGGTTTCGGGACGAAACCTTGAATTTCAGCTATGCTGAAATTTTAGGGCTTATTTCTAAGATTGTGGCGTAGCCACAATCCAAGGTTTCGGAACGAAACCCAAGCACACAACTTTGTTGTATGCCAGGCTTTCGAAGAAAACATCAGGTAGCTTGCTACCTGCAAGGTTGTAAGTTTCATTATACTTTGTATAACGAAACCAACTCCTAAGCTCAGCTTATAAAAAAAGCTTTAGCTTTTTTTATTAGTAGTAAAACAACCTTGCAGGTAGTTTTACTACCAAAAGGCAGGGGGTTTCGGAACGAAACCTTTGATTTCAGCATAGCTGAAATCTTAGGCCTTTGTAATATTTTTCACACTTAAGTGTGAAAAATACAACAAGCTAGCTTCAGTAGCGAAGCAACCTTGCAGGTAGCTTGCTACCAAAAGGTAGTTGGTTTAATTCTACTTAGTAGAATTAAACTTACAACCCCCTAATATTTTAGCGAAGCTAAAATACAAGGTTTCGGAACGAAACCTAAGGTTTACTTCTACAAAGTAGAATTAAACCCAAGGTTTCAGCTTTGCTGAAACCCTTGCTTAGCTTATAAAAAAAGCTTTAGCTTTTTTTATTAGTAGTAAAACAACCTTGCAGGTAGTTTTACTACCAAAAGGCAAAGGGTTTCGAAACGAAACCTTTGATTTCAGCATAGCTGAAATCTTAGGCGGGTGGGCACAAAGTGCCAACCAAAGGGTTTCGGGACAAAACCTTGAATTTCAGCTATGCTGAAATTTTAGGGCTTGTAAGTTTAATTAGACTTTGTAGCTGTGCTACAAAGTCTAATTAAACCAACTCCTAAGCTAAAGCTTATAAAAAAAGCTTTAGCTTTTTTTATTAGTAGTAAAACAACCTTGCAGGTAGTTTTACTACTGATGTTTTCTTCGAAAACATAAGCAAAGGCCAAAAGGCAAAGGGTTTCGGAACGAAACCTTTGATTTCAGCATAGCTGAAATCTTAGGCCTTTGTAATATTTTTCACACTTAGGTGTGAAAAATACAACAAGCTAGCTGCAGTAGCGAAGCAACCCTGCGGGTAGCTTGCTACCAAAGGGTTTCGGGACGAAACCTTGAATTTCAGCTATGCTGAAATTTTAGGGCTTGCTTCGCTAGAGAAAACTATGTTTTTTCCTACCAAAGGGGCGTTTGCTAATAAAACAAGCTTTAGCTTTTTTTATTTTATTAGCAAAGCAAAGATAACTTGATACTGATGTCTATACAAAGTATAGACCTGTAGCGGAGCAACTGCAGGTAACTCGCTCATTACAAAAAGCCAAACAACTTTGTTGTTTGGTTGAGTTTTAAGACAAGACCTTGGATTGTAGCTATGCTACAATCTTAGAGATAAGCTCTAAGATTTCATTAGTAAAACTTTAAAAGCAAAATACTAGCTAAAGCAGTAACTAAAAGAGCAAGCAAAGTTATTTTTTTTAAAATATGAATATTTAAACTTATATAAATAAGTTACCTAAAATGAAAAATAAAACTTAATTTTAGCCTTTGATAAAAATCAAAAAGTTTAAACTACCTTTAAATTGAAAAAAATTTTTGAATCAAAGGGTTTAGTCCGAAACCGAGTAAAACAACAAAGTTGTTTAACCACCAAGTTTGGGTTGGATTCAAACTTGGTGGCCAAAAAGCTTAACTTAAATATTAGAAAATCACTCATAAAATCATAAATATGAATTGTATTTATGATTTGAAATAGGGTTCATTTAGAAATTTATTCTTAAATTCTTGATTTTTTTATTTTAATAAATATAAAAAATTTTTTTTTGTACTTTATTTATAATAGATATTATAAATAAATTATAAGTTCAATTTTTTAAAAAAAGTATTTTTGAACAGCTGTATACTAAAACATTAATCATAATTTACTATATTTTATATATATAAAGTTTAAATTCTTTTAAACACTATACTAATTATATTGGATATGATAAAATAATAATTAGTTATATAGTATATAACTATAAAGCCTAATTGTGATTAATTATAATTTTTAAGTAATTTTTTTTCAAAATTAAATCAAACCGTGCTTAATTTGATTTAAATGCTTTTATAGAGCATTTAATATATAAATAAACAAAATTTAATAATAGGATAGTTTACTATGAGTAAAGTTTATGATTGGTTTGAAGAGCGTCTTGAAATTCAATCTATAGCAGATGATATTAGCAGTAAATATGTGCCACCACATGTTAATATCTTTTATTGCTTAGGAGGAATTACATTTACATGCTTTCTTGTACAAGTTGCAACAGGATTTGCGATGACTTTTTATTATAGACCAACTGTTGCAGAAGCTTTTGCTTCTGTTCAATATATTATGACCGATGTCAACTTTGGATGGTTAATTCGTTCAATTCACCGATGGTCCGCAAGTATGATGGTTTTAATGATGATTTTACACGTTTTTCGTGTTTATTTAACTGGAGGTTTTAAAAAACCTCGTGAATTAACATGGGTAACAGGCGTTATTATGGCTGTTTGTACCGTTTCATTTGGGGTAACAGGGTACTCATTACCTTGGGATCAAGTTGGATATTGGGCTGTAAAAATTGTAACAGGTGTACCAGATGCTATTCCTGTTGTAGGTTCTACTCTGGTAGAGCTTTTACGTGGTGGGGTTGGGGTTGGACAATCTACTTTAACTCGATTTTATAGTCTTCATACTTTTGTTTTACCATTATTAACAGCAGTTTTTATGCTAATGCATTTTTTAATGATTCGAAAACAAGGAATCTCAGGGCCACTTTAAAAAACATAAAATAAATTCTAATTTATTTAAAGTTTAAAGTAGGCTTCTTTACCTTAATTTTATATTAATTTGGTATGCTTTTAGTTAATTAAAACTTAATTAAACATTTGTACAAGTACAAACTTGTCGAGCTGTGACTTTTTTTAATTAGGTTGGAACTTCGTGCTTACCTAAAGATTTCGCAACAAAATCTTGAATCTGAGATGCGCTAAAATTTTAAGATTCATTTTAATATTAGAAACCCCAATATTAAGATTCTGTTCCAAAATCTTATATTTTGGTAGTGAAACTACCCTGCAGGTAGTTTCGTTACTGATGAGATAAGCTTCTTTGCCCCTTGCTTATGTTTTCGAAGAAAACATAAGCAAAGGCGAAAAGACTCTTCTAAAATCTTAGAACCTAACTTTATTATCAAATAAGTTGAAGCTTATTTTATTAGCACTGCTTAATTGGTCACAAAAACGACATTTTATTTATTTATAAATAAAAAACCTGTTTTTGATATGTACAAGTTTATTTATTAAATGATGTTTAATATTTAAACTCATATTAAAAGTAGATAAGGTGAAACCTGAAAGCTTACTTCTAGCCAACCAGCCAAGTTGTTTGGTTTGATATAGACATTAGTAGCGAAAACCTTTTAATGATGATTTAAATAAAATGAAGTTCTAAAATTTCAAGCTTTGTTTGGAATCCAAAGTTTCAGTAAAACTGAAACCGATGACTTGATCTAATACATTTAACTTAAAGAAAGTTAGTCTTATAAAAAATAGAACAGGAGAAATTATTCCATGGCAGTTACAAAAAAACCGGATTTATCTGATCCCGTATTAAGAGCAAAAATGGCTAAAGGGATGGGCCACAATTATTATGGTGAACCTGCTTGGCCAAATGATTTACTTTACATATTCCCAGTAGTTATTTTAGGTACATTTGCTGGTGTAATTGGATTAGCTGTATTAGACCCTGCGGCTGTTGGTGAGCCAGCAAATCCATTCGCTACTCCATTAGAAATTTTACCTGAATGGTATTTTTATCCAGTGTTCCAAGTTCTACGAACAGTCCCTAATAAATTATTAGGGGTTCTTTTTATGGCTGCTGTTCCTGCAGGCTTATTAGTTGTGCCGTTTATTGAAAATATTAATAAATTCCAAAACCCTTTCCGACGCCCAGTAGCGACGTTAGTGTTTTTAGTAGGTACATTAGTTGCAATTTGGCTTGGTATTGGTGCAACATTACCGATTGATATTTCGTTAACACTTGGATTATTTTAATTTATTGAAAAATTTTAATCTTTAATAATTAAATTACGTGTATTGATTTATTCGAGGTTTTTTTTTTTTAACAAAACAAAGTTTTGTTAAAAGTAGGGACTAGGCTGCTTAATTTAAAAATTTGTACAAGTACAAACTTGTCGAGCATAATTTTTTAAATAAAAAGGTAAATTTTAGTAGCAAAGTAAGCTTAATAAATAAAATTAAAGCAACTAGTTGCTTTAATTTTATTTATTAAAGTTGAGACAGCTATTTTTGGTATACAATTTAGAATTAAATTGTACTACTCCGAACAAAGAGGTGCTTAGTTATTACTGTGTATGTTTTGTTTAAACCTTGAGTTGGTTTAGTTCTACTTCCAAGTCTGTGGCAAAACCACTGATGTTTTTTTCGAAAACCCGTAGTTGGTTTAGTTCTGCCAAGTAGAATTAAACTGAAACCCTTTATTAAAAAAGCTATGCTCGACAAGTTTGTACTTGTACAAATTTTTAATAAAAGGTTTCGGAACGAAACCTTGAATTTCAGCATAGTTGAAATTTTAGGGCTTATTTCTAAGATTGTGGCGTAGCCACAATCTAAGGTTTCGGAATGAAACCCAAGCATACAACAAAGTTGTATGCCAAGTTTTCGAAGAAAACATAAGCAAAGGCCTATCAAAGTAAGGTGGGTTTCGGGACGAAACCTTTGATTTCAGCATAGCTGAAATCTTAGGCCTTTGTAATATTTTTCACACTTAGGTGTGAAAAATACAACAAGCTAGCTGCAGTAGTTGTTTAATTCTACTTAGTAGAATTAAACTTACAACCTTTTGGTAGCTTGCTACCAAAAGGTAGTTGGTTTAATTCTACTTAGTAGAATTAAACTTACAACCCTGCGGGTAGCTTGCTCCCAAAGGGTTTCGGGACGAAACTTTGAATTTCAGCTATGCTGAAATTTTAGGGCTTGTAAGTTTAATTAGACTTTGTAGCTGTGCTACAAAGTCTAATTAAACCAACTCCTAAGCTTTGCTTATAAAAAAAGCTTTAGCTTTTTTTATTAGTAGTAAAACAACCTTGCAGGTAGTTTTACTACTGATGTTTTCTTCGAAAACATAAGCAAAGGCCAAAAGGCAAAGGGTTTCGGAACGAAACCTTTGATTTCAGCATAGCTGAAATCTTAGGCCTTTGTAATATTTTTCACACTTAGGTGTGAAAAATACAACAAGCTAGCTGCAGTAGCGAAGCAACCCTGCGGGTAGCTTGCTACCAAAGGGTTTCGGGACGAAACCTTGAATTTCAGCTATGCTGAAATTTTAGGGCTTGCTTCGCTAGAAAAAACTATGTTTTTTCTTACCAAAAAGCGTAGCTAAAATCTTAGAAATATAATCAAAATTACAACTCTGCGAAATCAGAAAAAATAAGGTATTTTTTTTTTATTACATACAGGTCAAATATTTAACCATTTCAAGTTTTTTACTTAAACTGCTACTATAATTCTTACAGTAAGCTTAATTCCAGTTTAATTAAAAATTAAATTACGTTTTAAAAAAAATTTTAAAAACCAAAACATTTTTAATGGTGATTATATTTTATATAATCATTTATAACTACAAATATGACATATATTTGCTAAAAAAAAATATATTATATAATAACGCGAAATAAAAATATTACTCCTAAAAAAAATAAACTACTTTTTCATAAGAATTTATAATGGCTGCCAATAAACCAATGGGCCCGTTTGGCCCTGTTGTTACTACTATAGCAGGAGCAACTCTTGCTGTGGAAAGAGTAAATAATGGATGGATCCGAAGACAAGAACTTCAATTGAAACAAAACGAATATAGAACAAATGCTAGACAAATTGCCTTAGAGCGTGAAATAGCTTCGCAAAAAAAACAAATTGAACATCAAAAGTTTTTAATTGCTAAAACTGCAGAAAAACGGGAAATTTATGGTGCTTTAAACGATAGTAAAATTACTGAGGCGCAAGCTAAAATCCTAATCAAAGATCTGGACGAATCTAGTAGTAACAAACCAGTCGCGGTAACCCAACCATTTCACATGCCGGAAGCTCCTTTAATAAAATTTGAAAGCAGAGAAAACATTAAACAAAAACCATTTCTAGCTACAGTTTCTTACTCAAATTTCAATAATAAATTGGAGTTTCAAATTTCAGAAAAAAAAAGTGCGCAAATTTTAGAAGAAAATAGTTTAGAAAATCAAGAGTTTAAATTGTTGGAACTTGAACCATATCCTTTAGGAGAAATTGTGTGTGCTGCGATTTTTGGAGGTTTGGCAGGTCTTGCGTTTTATTCTGTATTGATTAATGTTATCTATAGAGTAAAAAATTATTTGAGCAAAAAAAAATAACTCTTTGGAAATCATAGTTTACAAAGCAACCTAAGATTTAAAGCTTTGATTGAAATCCAAGGTTTCAGTAAAACTGAAACTCTATTTTTAAAACCACCATTTTTTTAATTAGGTGGGCACGACGTGCCAACCAAAGGGTTTCGAGACGAAACCTTGAATTTCAGCTATGCTGAAATTTTAGGGCCTGTAAGTTTAATTAGACTTTGGAGTTGATAAAATTAAACTAAGTTTAATTTTATCAACTCCAAAGTCTAATTAAACCAACTCCTAAGCTTTGTTTATAAAAAAAGCTTTAGCTTTTTTTATTAGTAGTAAAATAACCTTGCAGGTAGTTTTACTACTGATGTTTTCTTCGAAAACATAAGCAAAGGCCAAAAGGCAAAGGGTTTCGGAACGAAACCTTTGATTTCAGCGTAGCTGAAATCTTAGGCCTTTGTAATATTTTTCACACTTAAGTGTGAAAAATACAACAAGGTAGCTGCAGTAGTTGGTTTAATTCTACTTAGTAGAATTAAACTTACAACCTTTTGGTAGCTTGCTACCAAAACGTAGTTGGTTTAATTCTACTTAGTAGAATTAAACTTACAACCCCCTACTATTTTAGCGAAGCTAAAATACAAGGTTTCGTTCCGAAACCCTTTGCCTATAAAATCAGCGGAAGCTGATTTTATTGACAAAGGGTTTCGAAACGAAACCTTTGATTTCAGCATAGCTGAAATCTTAGGCGGGTTGGCACTCCGTGCCTACCAAAGGGTTTCGGGACGAAACCTTGAATTCCAGCTATGCTGAAATTTTAGGGCTTGTAAGTTTAATTAGACTTTGTAGCTGTGCTACAAAGTCTAATTAAACCAACTCCTAAGCTTTGCTTATAAAAAAAGCTTTAGCTTTTTTTATTAGCAAAGGGCCTTTGCTAGCAAGCTAGCTGCAGTAGTTGGTTTAATTCTACTAAGTAGAATTAAACTTACAACCCTGCGGGTAGCTTGCTACCAAAGGGGCTTGCTTCGCTAGAAAAAACATAGTTTTTTTCTACCAAAAGGCGTAACTAAAATCTTAGAAGCAAGGTAAAAAAAACTTTGTTTTTTTTCTTCACAAGAACCTAAACAACTTTGTTGCTTGGTGGACGTTTAAGATTTTTGGCATGCTAATTTATTAGAAATTCAACTAAGTTGTTTGACCAAAAGCATAAGTAAAGATTAATAAAATAAATTTAAAAATAAATAGAGACAGACTGTATTGACGAAAACGCTACCTTTAAGGTATGCTATATACAAATTAAAACTTGATTCAATAAAAAAAAGTAAATATTTGAATAAATAAAACTTTTTTTACTTGGGGATATAGCTCAGTTGGTAGAGCGTTGCCTTTGCACGGCAGATGTCAGCGGTTCGAATCCGCTTATCTCCACCAGTACTTTACTTTTTCAGTAAAGAAATTAGTAGTATTAGTAACTAAAATACTATATATTTTAGTTAAAATATATTTTAGTTAATTTTACTACCTTTAGTAAGGAAGCAAGCTTCTATTAAAAATTTGTACAAGTACAAACTTGTCGAGCTATGCTTTTTTAATTAGGTTGGCACTTCGTGTCTTCCAAAAGGTAGTTTGTGCTTGCGAACTGGGTTAATTTATTATTATTATTATTAAATAATAAGATCAAATGAAGAAAAGTTTATGGTGGATACCTAGGCACCTAGAGACGATGAAGGGCGTGGAAACCAACGAAATGCTTCGAGGAGCTGGAAACAAGCTATGATTCGGAGATTCCCGAATAGGGCAACCTTTTATACTTCCTATTAAATTCATAAATAGGAAAGAGACAACCTAGTGAACTGAAACATCTTAGTAGCTAGAGGAAAAGAAAGCAAACGCGATTCCCGTAGTAGCGGCGAGCGAACTGGGAACAGCCTAAACTAAACTTTTTTTAAAAAGTTTAGGGTTGTGGGAAGAATATATAGAGTACTTATATAAGTACTTTTTTTATATAAAAGTATAAGATTAAATGAAGCAGCTGAATCCTGCACCATAGATGGTGAAAGTCCGGTAGTTTAAAATCGATTATTTTTATGTTCTTATCCCGAGTAGCATGGGGCACGTGAAATCCCGTGTGAATCCGCGAGGACCACCTCGTAAGGCTAAATATTCCTAGGTGACCGATAGTGAAATAGTACTGCGAAGGAAAGGTGAAAAAGAACCCCTACAGGGGAGTGAAATAGAACATGAAACCGTAAGCTGTCAAGCAATGGGAGGGTTTATTCAATTAATAATTGAATAATAAAAAACCTGACCGTGTGCCTGTTGAAGAATGAGCCGGCGACTTATAGTAAGTGGCGTGGTTAAAGAAAAACATCTGAAGCCATAGCGAAAGCGAGTCTTAAGAGGGCGTTATGTCACTTATTATGGACCCGAACCCGGGTGATCTAACCATGACCAGGATGAAGCTTGGGTAAAACCAAGTGGAAGTCCGAACCGACCGATGTTGAAAAATCGGCGGATGAGTTGTGGTTAGGGGTGAAATGCCAATCGAACTCGGAGCTAGCTGGTTCTCCCCGAAATGCGTTGAGGCGCAGCGATTAACGAATTTAGGGCTGTCTAGGGGTAAAGCACTGTTTCGGTGCGGGCTGCGAGAGCGGTACCAAATCGTAGCAAACTAAGAATACTAGGCATTGCTTTCCGTTAATCAGTGAGACGGTGGGGGATAAGCTTCATCGTCGAGAGGGAAACAGCCCAGATCACTAGCTAAGGCCCCTAAATGATTGCTAAGTGGCAAAGGAGGTGAAAATGCTGAAACAACCAGGAGGTTTGCTTAGAAGCAGCCACCCTTAAAAGAGTGCGTAATAGCTCACTGGTGAAGCGTTTTTGCGCCGAAAATGAACGGGACTAAGCAATCTGCCGAAGCTGTGGGATTTTTATAGTAAAACTAAAAATCGGTAGGGGAGCGTTCCGCTCTAGGGTGAAGTATTTACGAAAGTCAATATGGACAAAGCGGAAGTGAGAATGTCGGCTTGAGTAACGCAAACATTGGTGAGAATCCAATGCCCCGAAAACCTAAGGGTTCCTTTACTAGGCTCGTCCATGAAGGGTTAGTCAGGACCTAAGGCAAGGCCGAAAGGCGTAGTCGATGGCAAACAGGTTAATATTCCTGTACTAGTTTTTAATTGATACCGAGGGACGAAGAAAGCAAAGATTGGCCAAAAAATGGATTGTTGGTGGAAATGTTCAAGGTCATGAAAAATAGAAGAAAAACTGTTTTTAAACTAAGACATGATACGATTTTACTCCCTGAATTAATTTAATTATTTGATAATTAAACATTTTTTATAGTAAAATTCAATTTTTTGTTAAGCTTCCTAGAAAAGCTCGTAGTATTGTAAATTATAAAATTACCTGTACCTCAAACCGACACAGGTAGGTGGGTAGAGTATACCTAGGGGCGCGAGATAACTCTCTCTAAGGAACTCGGCAAAATGGCCCCGTAACTTCGGGAGAAGGGGTGCCTCTTGTAAAAGAGGCCGCAGTGACCAGGCCCAAGCGACTGTTTACCAAAAACACAGGTCTCCGCTAAGTCGTAAGACAATATATGGGGGCTGACGCCTGCCCAGTGCCGGAAGGTGAAGGAAGTTGGTTATTCAAAGGAAACTAGAAGAAGCTGACAACCGAAGCCCCGGTGAACGGCGGCCGTAACTATAAACAAAAAATATGTGTTTCTTATTAAATAGGAAACAAGGACCTTTGTAGTTATAAAATTTGGCTATATGCTGGAAACTCTCGTTACTCTTATACTACTTTCTTTAAAAAAACTTATAAAAGAAGTAACAATGTGATAAGTAGAGACAATCAGCAGGAAAGACTTTTTAATGTGTACTTTTATGCAGTTTACTGCAATGATTTTTTACTATGACAATTAAATTTAATCCCAAAACTATACCTCAGAAGATCGGATGGTACCTAGCTGGGTTCGCTGATGGCGAAGGAAGTTTCTATGTTACTTTTCGATACAGAAAAGACTATACTTGGAAATGGAGAATAACAGCTGTCTTTAATGTAGCAAACAAAGATAGAGTCATGATTCATTTGTTTAAAAAACAATTCAAATGTGGCACAGTTCGAGATACAGGTAATGGTAAATACTTGTATGAAGTTGATACTTTAAATGCTTTACAGTATGTCGTTATTCCGTTTTTTAAAGAATATAGGTTTTTTTCGGCAAAGAAAAAAAAAGAATTTACAATTTTTCAAAAAATTGTAAATATACTTGCAATTACACCAAGGACGTTTTCCCAAATAAAAGAACTTCTTAAATTAAGGATGCAACTTGGAGCTGATAGAATCAATCTTTTTAAAAACTTAGATGCAACAATACTGGAAGTAATACAAAAAGAAGTCATAGATAAAAACAAAACACAACCATAATAAAAAGAATCCTCAGAGACTATACGCCAAACTTACATCAAACACATGTTTTTGTAAGATGATATAGTCCGATCTTTATGGAGACATAAAGGTAGATCACACCTGGCTTAGTGCCAAGTGATATACGCTAATCAATATCTATTGATTTTGTTTAGAAACAATAATGGACGGTCCTAAGGTAGCGAAATTCCTTGTCGGGTAAGTTCCGACCCGCACGAAAGGCGTAACGATTTGGGCGCTGTCTCGGAGAGAGACTCGGTGAAATAGACATGTCCGTGAAGATGCGGACTTCCTGCACCTGGACAGAAAGACCCTATGAAGCTTGACTGTAGCTTGTAATTGGGTTCGGGCTTTTTTTGCGCAGTCTAGGTGGGAGGCAATGATAATTTTCTTCTGGGAAAATTGGAGCCGTTCGTGAGAGACCACTCTGAAAGAGCTAGAATCCTAATAATGATCCTTGAATCAGGACATTTGACAGTTGCAGGTGGGCAGTTTGACTGGGGCGGTCGCCTTGATCATATGGGGCGCTTATACTGTAAAGTATAAGTTTTATTTAGCTGTATGCTGGAACACCCGTTTGCTATAAGTTTCTTTCACAATACCGTTACAGGAAACTTAAAAGTAATTAGTATCTATCATGACGAAGCTTACGCTCGTAACACTATGATAGTGCGGGCAATCAGCAGGGAAGTTTACATGTATACATTATATGTGTATAACCCCTCAACGACTACACGCTGAACATCCTATTTTAAACTTTTTCACTTTAAAAAAATAGGATGATGATATAGTCTGATCTTGTAGGCGACTACAAGCTAAGCATTAGCTTAGAAATCTTAAACAAAAATGGAAAAAAAGAAATTTAAATTAAGTCTAATCCAAAAAGAAATTCTTTTTGGTGTAATACTTGGAGATGCGCATTTTGAAACTCAAAATAATGAAATTACGTATCGAATTATGTTTGAACAAAGTGTAAAACATAAACCATACATAGATCACTTATATGAAATTTTCAAAACTTGTGTAAATACACCACCGAAAAGTCGAGTAATTACATATAAAAATGGTAATACCAGCACAAATGTTAAATTTGCTACTGTTTTTAGCAGCACATTTACGTTTTTTGGAAAACAATTTTACAAGCAAAAAAAAAAAATTGTACCAAAACTTATTCACCGATGGTTAACACCTAGAGCGTTAGCGTATTGGTATATGGATGATGGTTCAATGAAATCAATTCAAAGTAAAGGTGTGTTATTAAATACACAAAGTTTTTCTTATGCTGAAGTTGTGCAGCTTTGTGAAGTTCTAAAAACAAAGTATAATCTTTCTTGTTGGCCTCGGAAACAAAAGAAAAACACATATCAGATTTATATTTCTGGTACAAGTTATGAAACTTTACGAGATTTGATTTATCCGTTTATTATTCCTGAGATGAGATATAAATTTCCATTACCAAGAAAAACATCTTAGAAAAACTTTGTATTTTTTCTTAGATGATAGATTGAACACATTTGCCTAAAAAGTAACGGAGGCGTGCAAAGGTTCCCTCAGGCTGGACGGAAATCAGCTTAAGAGTGTAAAGGCAAAAGGGAGCTTGACTGCAAGACCTACAAGTCGAGCAGGGGCGAAAGCCGGCCTTAGTGATCCGACGGTACCGTGTGGAAGGGCCGTCGCTCAACGGATAAAAGTTACTCTAGGGATAACAGGCTGATCTTCCCCAAGAGTTCACATCGACGGGAAGGTTTGGCACCTCAAATCGGGGTCTCCATGTAGAAATACATGTATGACAATTTAGCTATATGCTGGAAAATCCGAGTATCTTACTGGACGAAGCAATTTTGCCCGTAAAACTAAGTAAGTGCGGACAATCAGCAGGGAAGTTTACTTTGAAAAAAGTATAACCCCTCAACGACTACACGCTAGACATCCTAGTTACGCTCTATACGGAACGGATGGTGATATAGTCTGATCTTTTAGGCGACTAAAAGGCAAAACCAGATGTGAAACTAAATTTTTCATAATTTAGGTTTGGATTTTTGCATTAAATTTGTGAAAAATATGACAACACAAAAACTTACTGCACTTCAGTGTGAAGTTTTAGTAGGGATACTTTTAGGTGATGCTTCGCTTCAAACCGAATCTAATGGAAAAACCTATCGATTACGAATTAGTCAGTCTCAGCACCACAAAGATTATGTTTTTCATCTTTACGAGGTTTTTAAAAATCTTACGACATCGCTACCAAAAAAATATATTTTCAGGGATCCTCGAAATCCCGGTAAAGAATATATCCGCTGGTCCTTTTCAACTACCCAACAACCTTGTTTTCGGTTTTACGGTCAGCAATTTTATGCTAAAAGGGAAAAAAAAGTACCAAAACTTATTCATCGTTGGCTTACACCTCGATCAATAGCATACTGGTACATGGATGATGGAGCTCAAAAGTGGAAAGGAAAATCATTGGGTGTTCGTTTATGTACTGATAATTTTATATATCAAGATGTTCAGCGATTAGCACACGTGTTACAAGATAAGTATAGTTTAAAAACATTTCTTCAAAAAAAACAAATACATTGGCGGATTTATATTAGTAGTTATTCTTATACGACATTGAAAAATCTTATTTTTTCGTATTTTATACAAAGTATGTTGTATAAATTTCCTGTGAAAGTCACACAAATTTAATTAACATTATGCGATGTCGGCTCATCGCAACCTGGGGCGGTAGTACGTCCCAAGGGTTGGGCTGTTCGCCCATGAAAGCGGTACGTGAGCTGGGTTCAGAACGTAAACATCACTGCGTTAATCAGTAGTAATATTGATTTAGTATTGGCTTATATCGGTGAAACCTTCATTAGTGCGAAATTGGCTAATATGGCAATACCGAGGGAAGAATTATTTACTATGCCTACTATTTTAAGTGTAGCTCAATTAGCATGGCTTGCTGGATTTATAGATGCTGATGGCACTATTAATGCTCAAATTGTCAAAAGGGATGATTATATTTTAAAATATCAAGTACGCGTGACTGTAACTCTATTTCAATCTACGAAACGACACCATATACTTTTATGTATTCAAAAACTTTTTCATCAAGGAACTGTTCGAAAACGTCATGATGGTATGTCTGAGTTTTGTATTGTAGGTCAAAAGCAAGTTGAAGACGCTGTTACTGCTATTTTACCGTATCTTATCCTTAAAAGACGCCAAGCTAGACTTGTATTGCAAATTACAAAAAAATTACCTTATACCAAAGATCCTTTAGTGCTTTTAGAAGCATGTAAACTCGCTGACAAAATTGGAAGCTTAACCGATGGTAAACGTCGTGCTAATACTTCTAAACAAGTCTATGAAACTTTACAAGAACTTGGGCATGATGTGTAATTATAGTATTTAATTCCCCGTAGAGACTTCAAGTAATATATACTTGAGATATCAATTTGTTTAAATTGGTATAACACGCCAACTCCTTAATTCTGTATTAAGGATGAAGATATAGTCCATGCTTTATGGAAACATAAGGGTTTATTATAAATAGATCTTTATATTTATAATTTCACATGCGTGAGACAGTTCGGTCCATATCCGGTGTAGGCGTTAGAGTATTGCGAGGATTCTTCCATTGTACGAGAGGACCTGGAAGAACGTACCACTAGTATACCAGTTCTCGTTCCAACGGGATACGCTGGGTAGCCAAGTACGGAGCGGATAACTGCTGAAAGCATCTAAGTAGGAAGCCCACCTCAAGATGAGTACTCTCATTAAGGTCACGGGAAGACTACCCGTTTGATAGGTATCAAGTGAAAGATCAGTAATGGTTGCTTTAAAAAAGCCTGTTTGATTAAACACATAGTGTTTAATTAACTTGGAAGCTGAGATATACTAATAGACCGTATGATTTTGATCACAAACAAAAATCTAGTTAAAGTTTTTACAAAGCTTTAACTAGATTTTTTTTAGTAAAATAAAATTTTTTTTACTTAAAAAAAACCAAAAGATAAACCCAAGGTTTTGTTCGGGTTTATATAGCCTAGTGTCGTTATTTTTATGGAACCACGCCAATCCATCTCGAACTTGGCTGTGAAACATAAAAAGAGTGACGATACTTCAACCGGGGGGTTTTGGAAAAATAACTTGATGCTAGGGTATATAGAATATATAAAAGTAATTTTTGTGAAATGGTACAAAAATTACTTTTATATATTCTATATACCCTTTTATGTCATGTCAGCATGACAAGAATCTTTTTTATATTTAAAAAATTGAAATAAAAAATGGATACAAAAAATAAATTTCTTTTAAAATTAAAGAATTATGCTTTCGAAAACCAAATTCCTATTTGGGCATATGGGTCTGAAAACGCACATATAATTGTATATGTTGGTACTTTATATACTGATATATTTAGCTTTTTAACTTCTTATATATTCGAAGGTGATTTATGTTTACATAAATCAATCGAGGAATTAGATGATAAGTTTAATGTTCTAAATTTGCGCGATTGTCAATTAGAAGATTTTAAATTTTTTAATTCTGGGTTGAATCAAAAAGAGTATTATATACAATATATTCCCATTTACTCGACTTATGGAAGATTTTTTGAATCGGCGGTACTTTATTATTTAGCAGTCGTCATTCAAAACGACATATTACCTGGTTTCATTCGTTCGTTTATACTACTATTGAATGTAAACACCACTTGGGCATCACTTTTATATAAACATATGGTAAAATTAAACATGTTTTCGGTTTTTCCTTTAGAATGTTTAGAAGGCTTCTTTTCTTATTACGAGGATGTCCCAATAAGTATATCTTGGGTTTTTGAAAACCCGAATGATCTATTCCTAGAGGAAAAACGTTGGCGTAAATTTCGTTTCATAGATGCTTTTTCGTTTTATTTTTCACCAAAATTTCGTTTGACTTGTTTCAAAGATTGTGTCGAAACAAAGAGCTATATTCCTATGCTTTTAGCATTAAAAATTTACCAAATAAAATTGGGAACTCCGGACCTCACTTTAAATCAACTAAGAGAAGGAAGGTTTCTTTTTAATTTCAAAAAAACCCTGATAACCCAGGATGTTATGTCTGAAGAAATTTTTGATAAATTAATTGAAAAAAACTGGAGTTATACTCATTCCGAGTAAATTTACGAACCTCCCTAGTATGCCTCCACCACCACCACCACCCCGATTAAATAAAAAATACAGTTTTAAACAAAACTTTTTTTATTTAATCTGGGGGCCATTGCCATTATGTGGGCTTGTGTTATCAGGTACGTTGTTTTTTGGAATTCCTTGGTTTTCTCCATATAAAGTGAAACTACTCCTATGAAAGTGGCTATGCCTACCTTTATAGGATTATCCTTTAGGATATATGAACCTGTATTTGGATATGCTGGAACTCCTATATATGATACTGTCCTATTATTTCTCTCAGGGTTGAAATTCCAATGACTACCAATCGTAGCAAACTTAGAGCCGGATGTTCTGTTTCCAGTCGAAAACCTTGAAGCCGTCAGCGACTCTAAGAAACTCGGGTTTACACCTATATCCCGGAGTATAAGTTCAGCTCTAAGTTTCTCCGTTTTCTTGGCTTGCACATCACGTCGAGTTTCTTCTGCATATTTCTATTTCTCTATTACATTATGTATTTCTTTTGATTTATAGGATTTATATGTATATGGAGCCACGGCTCCCCCAGAAACACAACCAATAGTCTCTAAAGTTTGCTGATAAGTTACTGGTGCTTTATGGTCTATTATTTTCTGACAATTTAATTGTGCTTTCATTATAAATTTATCCATACCTTTCTCCTTGAATTATCTAATGTACTTATTATTTCTTGGAGCTCAAACTCTTATTAGTAAAAGTTTGAGCTCCAACTCTTATTAGTAAATTCTGAGCTCCAAGAACTAGCCTGTTTAACTATACTTTCGGGTACATGCGCTGGAGTTCAATTTTTTGTTTCTAGTTTAATCTCAATGCCTTTCCTATGTTTTCTACTTGATTATATAATTCCTTTAAAAAAGGTTTCACCTCGCTTTCTTTAACTGCAATAACGTTTCCATCATGAAAATGATAAAGTAACTCAGAATCCTTAAATTTATTGAAAGTATTTAAAGTAGATTGCGCTAAAATTGCAAATTCAAAAGATTGAAGATACATGGAGAAACTGTTTCTAAATTCAGTATTAGATATTATATATTCATGACCTAGAGGGCCCACAAATAATTCACCATCATGTGTTTCCTCTATGAACTTAGACATGCTTCTAAATTCTTGAATTCTATCCAAGTTATTCATAATTTGGGCTATTTCCGTAGCCTTAGATTGTATTATGCTCTATGCCTCTGAGTCCTTAAATTCCTTAGGTCTCATACCTAATTTCTTGCATTCATCATCAAGAATCCCATTTACCGTGGCCTTAGAACCACCACCGAATATACCAGAATAAAAACAGATCTTCACATAAGGTTTAAAGAAATACTCTTCTCTGCCCATATTTTTAAATTCCTGATGAATTGCGTTCTATATTCCCACGGTGCTTCCAGCTTCTTTTACTACTAGAAGATTCTCTGGATAAAAACCTAAAAGTATACAAGTGAAGTAAGAGGCTAGATCTAAATCTAACAAGACCATGTTATGGTTCTTATGTATATAATTACCTATGGTTTTAAATAGATATCTACGTATGGTGCCATTGCAGAAGTTGATGGTTTTTCCCGAAGATACCGGCAGGATTCTAGCTGAATTACCATAACTTTTATAACCATCTATAGTAAGACCTTTAGTCTTTAAGAATTCTGCATTCTTTTTGAATTCTTTCCGTCTATCTTATCGAAACTCTTCAGTTGCAAAATTTGCCTTTTTTTGTTTACAATATTCATCAATCAAATTCTCTATCTCAGAGTTAATATCCAAGCTCTTTCCATAGTTATTTATATCACGTCTTAAATGAGACTTATTAACCAAAGCTTCCACATACTTATCAACTAGATTTGGATTTACGTTTTTATCCAGAATATATAAAGGTATATGCTCTGTGTTTTTAGTTTTTGATGGAGAAAGAGTTAAAACTCCTCCTTCATTCTTATTAATATTAAAATTCCTTGTGATTTGGGGAGTTCCTAAATCTACTTCTCCACCCGATTTATAATCTAAAATTTACACCTTAGCTTATATACCTATACCCTGTATAATATTACCTGCATCTAAACGTTTTTTCTCAGCCGGATACCCTACTAGTTTACAAGCATTCACGACACTCTCTGCAAATCCTTTTGGATTCAAACCGGAAGTTTTTTCTCTCTTGCACCAATCTATATAAGTTGGATACAAGAATTTACCAATTCTATACTGATCATGTTTCTTATCAGATGCATAACTGCCTACAGAAGTATATCCATCAATAGGCTCTAATTCCTCAGACACCCATCTATAAACACTATTAATATTTGATAAGCTCTATTGAAAAGCACTTTGGAAACTAGGGACGAACTGCTTAGTTTTAACCATAAAATTTTCTACATCCAGAAAGTCTTGTCCAACAATCCAGTGAAATATTCTAGGAAGCTCATGGCTCAACTTCCCATTTATTGAATTTTTTTAAAATAAGAGGCTTTCTACTCTCTGAAACTTTTGTGGTTTCAAAAACTCGTAAGCGTCTACCTATTGCATTTCCAGAATCAACTGTATTTAGAGGATCATTACCTACAGCTACTATAATACTTTCAGGTGGTACTTCAATTATGCCCTGACGATGCATGGCTCTACCTCTTAATATATCTTGCCCGGAATAAGCTTTTATATTCTGTGTGTCTTTTATTACCCCAGGGGTATCATTAACTAAGATTAATTTCTTACCAACCAGATTTACAATCTTAAAATGATCAAATTCTAAAGCTTATAAAGTTGGTGAAATAATAGAGTGTTCCCCTAAGAAGAGCTATTAATAAGGTTGGTAACTGGGATTTTCCACTGGCTCCCGGACCAAAGATATATACAATAATTTGAAATTGTAATGCGCTTAATACAATACTATATAATATGCTTCCTAAATACTTCTTACGATCTTCTTTCCCACAACAAAGATCATCCAAAAATTTCATGAATACAGGTATAAAATTAGCCTTTTTGTCATACTTCTACATCATTTTATATGGTGTAAAGACTCTGGGCGTATGGTCGATGAATTCTCTAGTCTCTAGGCCAAGTGGGAATCATTTCAAATATTATAAATGATGAATACGTTGAGATATTATTTCGTTCAATGGCTTTAGGTGTATTAATATCCGAGCGGCTACTCCCTAAACACGATTCTAGCACTTTATCAAACTGGGAATTACGAGTTCAGATTAAAAAAACTATCTTTTACCACTGTATTTTGAAAATTGAAGTGAAAAAAATTCCTATTTTCAAGATTCTTATAAAGAAACTTTAGAAAAAATAGAGAAAAATGAGCTTGATCAAATTGATTTCATTGAATTCACAAATGAGTCTTTTGAAAAAGATGCCTCTGATTCTGAAAGTGAAAATGAAGAGTAGGGGTTTGAGTAGCAAAACCACTTTTTAGAGATCTTGAATGTTTCTGTTTAACCTGCAAAATTCACCATCTTTCAAAAACAGAGCTGGAATAATTTTTATGATTAATAAAATACAAATAAAGCCATTTCCATGTTTTACGTTATATCTTAATGGGAAGCTTTTATTTTTGAATATTATATAAATATTTGCCTAGCAAATTAAAACAGGTCTTTTTTCTATATTTCAAACATGCATAAAAAAATCAAGGATTTTTAAATCAGTTTTTAACAAAAACTAAAGTTTCAAAAAATAAAAGTTTGAAAAAAATAATTTTTAGTGATATACTATCATATGATAATTCTATATTATCAATAGAAAGAAAGTAAACCATTTTTTTATACTAAAACAATTTATGGGACTACCGTGGTATCGTGTTCATACAGTTGTATTAAATGACCCACCCAGGTTAAGAGTATTATTCTCATATGCATTGACTATCAAAAAATAATTTTCTTTAAAAATATATAAAAATATAGTCTAATATAAAAAACAAAGTTTTATATATTCTATATTGGTGTATTATTATATAAAAAATTTATATTGACTGTAAAAAAATCTAAGGAGGTTAGTTATGGAAAGACCCGGTAATCATTGGGTAAACCCCACTATTGGAGCAGCTACAGCTGGATTGGCTGCACTTACCGTAAGGGAACAATATAAAGCACGAAAGGCTCAAGAGCAAGAAAAAGCTTATAAAAGAAGAGTTCAAAAGTTCGAAGGCGTTAACAGTGCACGTAGAAACTTCAAGGAGGGGATTACTACTCGAGATGAAGCCTTGGCACACTGCGCAGTTATAGGGGTTTCTGACCCAAAAAAATGTATACCTAAAGGACTTTGTCCCGTTAAAGCCGAAACTCAACAACCCCTGTTTGAAAAAAGTAAACCACAACAAATTAACAAAACTTCTAAAGAAAACCCTAATGATTCTAAAAAAGATGTTTTGAGTGATATTAATCTTCCATATCAATTTGATACGGGGGTTCAAGATATCTACCTTGAACCCCCGCATCAAATTGATATTGGGTTTCAAGATTTCGATAGTGATACTGGCTTCAGTGTAGAATGTCTTGATGAAAATAAAAGCTATTTTTTTAAAAAACAGGATGTTTTTATTCATGAAAATGCTGGGCCTCCTTTAGATACTTCTTGTTCAACAGCTCCATCCATAAATCCCAATGTACTTGCTTTAGGTATAGGTGCAGCTGCTCTATATTTGATGGCATATTCTGGTCTACGTTGGCTAAAAAAAAAAAATCCAATAATAAAAAAATATTTTACTACGAATGAGGAATTTTTCTTAGAAAGTCATGAATTGATACATAAAAAATTAGATAAAATTTTGGAAGATCAAGAAAAAAAATAGTTTATTTTAAATTTTCCCGCTTTTGTAGAAGCTAGTAGTGAGTAAGATGACAGTTTGCAAAATATTTAAATTTTATGGCTAAATAATTAAATTATTTAGCCATACTATTACTTATCTACGAGAAATCATGACTTTTCTTCGACAAGTAATTATTTGCTAATAAAAAAGCTTTAGCTTTTTTTTATAAGCAAATCATGACTCATGAATAGTTTTGTGAATAAAATCAACAAAGTCAACTTTATTATCTATTTGCTGATAAAGCTTCAATTGAAACTTTTGAAACTTTAGAAGGAAACTAATAAAAACATTGTAATTTTTGCTTTTTCTACCATATTTTTCAAGCTTTATTATAAATAGCATTAAAATAAAACAAATATATTATGTGATTACCTTAGTAGCTTAGAATAAATTTGCCAATAGCGTTGGAGATTTAGAGTTTTCATTTACTAATACTTTTTTAGATTTTATATTGGTAAATATACCTTTTATTACAGCCATTACTTTTTTTAGTAAGTAGCTTTATAAAAATACAAACTCACAGGAATCACGAATAGAGTATGAGATAGTACACCTTGATAGTGTATCTACTCTACATAAGCCAGAATTTTATAAATAATTTTTGATTTCAACTACTAGTTTTACACAAACATCATGTATAAAAAAAAATGAAGAAGAAAAATAATTTAGCTAAAGATTGAAATCTTTGAGGATTTTATTTCTTGCTAAAACGAGATATTTCCTATATGCCGTTTTATATCTAAAGTAATTTTTAGAGTTTCTTTTTTGGCAGCGTATACAAAACTAACAGAGACTGCAGTAAATAGTATTTTGGATAATTATCTATCACACCAATTTTAAGGTAGAACTAAGGTACTAAATCTAGTAATTACATGGTCTATACTAGATAAAGTAGCAAATCTAACAAAAATAGTCATAAGAGGAATTAATTTTTTTTTAATTCTAAATAAAGTGTAGATATTAAAATCTGGCAAAAAAATAATAATTTACATTCTTCACCTTCGCAAAAAATAAACACCAGAATTTTTAATTCTATATGTTTTAGATTAGTTTTTTATTATATGTTCTGTAACATAAAAAAATACAGATTTTTTTTTTTATTAAATTTTTTAAATGGCGTATAATTAGAGTTATATAATATAAACTATTTAAGGGTAGATGGTATACAGTGGTACCGAAACTCATTTTGTGACGAACCAAATTTATGACAAAATTTTAATTTTAATCCAGCCTAAAAAATTCAGAATAATAGTATGAATCATACTTTAACTAAACTTAAATATAATGAAAATGCAAAAATAGCACATACGTCCTTCGGATTGTATTTCGGATGGGGGTGTTTGGTCGGGTCTTGGTAACTGTAAGCTATCCATTTTTTTTCCTCGAATTTAGAATTTTAAGAATAAGTTTAGTTTCTTTTAAGCTCAACTAGTAGCGTACACAAACGACCAACAATTGAAGAAAAACGCTTTTTTTCAAAACAATCAACCGTTAAAATAGAAGCTTCGTTTTTTTTTTAAACTAAGATAAAGTAGTATTTCAATTACTCCATTTTGATAAATTAATAAAAAATCAAAATGTACCGGAATATCTTAAAACCAAAAAATAGATGCTTGAATGATATCAATTTTATTGTTTTTGGTATTTAAAATACTAAATTCTAATAGAATAGTTTTTAAGAAAGCTGTAAACTCATTATAAATAAACAAAGTTAAAAATCTTTTCCAAAAGATTGGATTAATATAAACAAAACTTTATTTTTGGTATTGAAATTAAAATATGGAAAATTATCATACAATAGATTGTATTTGATTTCGGATACATCTGTAATGGTGGAAAGAAATTCATGAAACATCAGATTAGAGTTTTCAAAAAAATACCAAAAGAAAAAATTTGGAGCTACTAGATCGGAAAAAAGCTATTTTTTTAAAATTTTATTTCTTAAAAAATATTTAATTTTCATATTTTTTATTTTACTTTAAATAGTAGTTCCCTAATATATTATAAATAGAGTTTTTTTATATTTTTTAGGAGCTAAGGAAAAACAAGTAGAGGAAATTATAAAGCGATGTCTTGCGAATGAAAATTTTGATGAAGTGAATCTGTATTTAGAAAACAAAAAAAAAAGAATATGAAATTGCTCACTAATGAAAATCGTGCCAGACCAAATTTATGGCAAGCAGTTAAATTAACTGCAATCGTTAGTTTTATTTTATGTATATCTGCGGTAAAAAAAAAAGATTCAAAACCGAGAGGTCGTTTCGAAATCTTTCCACAACAGCAGGAGTAAGTTTAAGTCTTCATGATATAACTGTAGAAAATCCTAAAATGAAAAATTCATTTGATAATTCGTTAATAATAAAAAAAAAGCCCAAAAAGCCAAAAAAGTGATTTAAACAAAACAACACCCGCGTTTGTTTTAGACAATTTTAATTTACTTGAGCAAAATTCTATTCGGGCAAATAGTACTACTATTTTAATTAAAAAAAACAAATCAAAGGTTACTTTCTTTTGTAAAAAAAGGTGACAATTTAACGTTTTCAACTTTAGTAAAGTTTTTGGAAAAAATTTATTATCAATCATTAATAAAAGAATATCTTGAATGGTATTTTCTAATTGAAGATATAAAATTAGTAGCGAAAAAAAATGCGACAACTTCTCGATGGAGGAAGATATAGATTAAAACCTGTTGGGTAGAAAAGAAATATCACCATTATAAACAACACGGCCTATCTGGAAAGTCTTCAACAGGAAAACCATTTGCTTCAATGAGCTTAGGTTATATGTCACATCAAGCTCTGCCAAAAAGAAAAGAATATGGTGCGACTGTTGAAGTTGCAGCGACCCCATGTTTTGCGTCTTCCAGTTCTGCAAATCGAGAGAGTGTATAGAGACTTGGACTAGCATGTGTAATAAAATGTTTAATTTTTAAAATTATTGTGATTATTAAAAGACTATTTAATAAATAATTCCATGTTTCATTTCCAGGTTGGTTTGATTATTATTTTGGTTAATAAAATAATAATATAAATTTAAGTAAGCCAATAAAGAATTGCATTTCAAGTTATCAGGGCCAGTCGATCTTAAAGTATATGTGGAGTATGAAGAGTACCCCACATATAATTAATCTTTATCTAAGAATGGGTAGGATGTTTTTATTTTTACTTTTTGTGGGAAAGCAAGTTTTAATTTCTTAGTTGGTCCAAAGAAAGTGTTGCCATCGTAGGTTGTCTTGATATAATTAGACATATCCCTAAATTCTATTCTTATTGGAAGTAAATTCATTATGCCACTTATTTCGAGTGCTTTAGCCTGGACTTCATTAAACTCACTAGAATCACGAAACTCTTGTAAACGCATTTCTAAAGATTTCGTTTCACTATTTATGATGCCTTCAACCATTGCTTTTGTTCCTCCTCCAAATATGACTGAATAAAAACATATTTTCACGTAAGGTTTAAAAAAATGGTTCCCATGTCCCATGTCTTCCATTTCTTTCTTTATGGAGTTCCATACACCTTCAGTTTTACCAGCTTGGTCAAGTAATCCTAACTGATTTGGATAAAGTCCTAGAAGTAGACAAGAAAAGCAGGATACTAAATCTAGATCTAAGAATACCATATTATAATGTTCTAATAAATAGTGCCCTACAGATTGAAACATATATGTTTTAATTACACCATTCATTGAATTAATGGTGCTACCATAATGGGAAGGATTAGTTCTTGCCGAACTTCCTAATACTTTCTAATTATAGATTAGAATCCCATTAGATTTTAAAACATTAAGATTTCTTTTAAATTGTTTTGTTTTTACTTGTAAACAATTCTTTGTAGGACTAATAGTATTCTTACTTTTGAAATATGAATTAACTAAATTTTCAACAACACGATCATCTAACTCTTACCATGTCTATTAATTCCTCTCCGTATAGTATTTTTCTTTACGAGTTGTGAGACGTCCATGTTAACAAGATCAAATTCCAAGTTCCCATCAATCGGCTTAAGAGGAATGAGTTTGTAGCGAAGCAACCTTGCAGGTTGGCACTTCGTGCCTACCAAAAGGTAGTTGGTTTAATTCTACTTAGTAGAATTAAACTTACAACTTTTGTTTGCTTTGGATACTTTATCTCTTGTTGTTTTACATCAGCATTAGAATTTTTAGCAGTTTCAGTCATTTTACTTTCTAACTCCCCACCAATTTGATACGCGAATTCTTTTATTTCTGATTTAATTCCAATACCATTAATACTCATACCATACTTGTTTCTTTTTTTCTCGGCATTGATGTTTAATTCTTTCTATACTTCCAATACTTGGTGAGAAAATTTTGTTTGATCAACAGGATTCTCTTTGTATCTTTTGCACCACGTAAGATATGGTGGGTATAAAAACACACCCTTAGTTGCTCCCTGTTGCTTTTTCTCTAAACTATACCATCCAATAAATGTTTCACCATCTATAGAGGTACCTTCTTGCTCAACCCATTTAAGAACACTATTCATGCTTAATTTACTTTGTTGAAAAGAAGACTTCAAACTTAGAACATTTTCTTCTGTTCTGATAATATAATCATCAACTTGTTTGTCTTCTATATCAAGAACCCAATTTAATATTCCTGATAATTCTTTTTTCAAAGGTCTTTCCCAATTATAAAATCCTGTCCGTGAGATAAGAGGACTTCTAGAATTACTTGGAATTGTGGTTTTAAAGCTTCTTAATCGTCGTACCATAGTATTTCCAGTATCTTGAATTTCTAAGGGAGAGTTACCTACACCTACTAAAACTCCCTCAGGCCGAACTTCAATTCTTCCCTGGATATTCATTCTTCTTCCCCGAAAAGAATCTAAACCTGAATACCGTTTTACTCTCGTTAAATCTTTCATAATATCACTCGTCTCATTTATCAATACTAATTTCTTACCAACTAAATTAGCAACTTCATATTGATCATTACTTAGAGCATTAAGAGTAGTAGAAACACCAGATTGTTCACCTATAAGAGCAATTAGTAAAGTTGGTAATTGGAATTTACCTGGAGCTCCGGGACCAAATATATAAAATATTACTTGATACGTTATTTTACTACATACTACAGCATTTAACATACTTCTTAAATAAGCTATTCTATCATTATATCCACTCCAAAAATCTTCAATAAATTTAAGAAAGACTGGAGTATCTTTCGCTAAAGGATCATAAGGATAAACCATCTTATGAGTTGTAAAGTATTTTGGGTTGTGATCTGAGAAAGTTTTATTAACTAAATCTAAAACTCCATTCGAGAAAACTATGTATCGATTATCAATCTCAGATGTAAAGAAATAAGATTTCACGTTAATTTACATTTCACGCCAAAGGGTATCTAAGAAGTTACGTGAAAATCCATTATTCATTAATGGTCTTAAGATATCAGCAATTATAATTTTTATTTCATCGTAAACCAATTGAACATACCACCCTATACTTTCAATATCTAAGAAACCAATTTTGTGGGAAATATATATTCTTATGTGTTCAGAATCTCTATTTAATAAAACTGAAGCTATGCCATTAGCCTTTAAAAGCTTACCTTCTTTGTTTTTTCTATGTGTTTCGTGACTATTTGATATAAAGACTAAAGCTTTTCGTTCTTTTTTTCCTTTTATTTCTCGCATAGAATTCCTCTAATTTATAAATTTATTTTATTTCTTTAAATGGTGTTTTTGAATATTTCTTAAATATAATTCTGACCAGTTGATTCTCTCTACATTACATACACCACTACACCAAAATAATTATCATCACAGCAAATTTTTAATTTTTAGAAAGCTGGCTGCAATGAATATAAAAATAAGTTTCAAAAAAATCAATCTTATTGTTAGGTTTTTATATTACAAAACGCAGAAAATATTTTCTATTTTTTACAAAAAGAAAATAATTTTAAAGAAATTGTTTTTTTATTTTAGATTAGAATTTGATTTAGATTTTTTAAATCAGGAAGCAATTAATATAGTTTCAGAGTCAGAATCTTTTCACGACGCTAAAATAGTAGTAAGTTCTATTTCAGAAATAAGTAAAAATGAAATACTTCCAAATGGTAAAAAACATCCAATTTTGCAGTGGGATTTTAATACTATTTTATTTTCTTGTGGTGTTGCTTGCTGCATGGCTGAACTAAAATCTACCCATCGACCTGACCCACATTTTTTTACTGAAATATATACCTTTTTATTGAACAATAATTTTGCATTTCAATTTTATTTTTTCACGCCATAAAAGAGAATCTGGAATTCTATTAATCGTAAACCTGGATAATCTAAGTTGTTCGGGATCACTAAATTTACCTCATTTTTTTGAAAATTTTATATTAATTTGGGACTTATTAAATTATACGGAAGATGAGTTTTTACAACTTAAAGCAAAAATAAAGAAACCTGCTGATATTACACACATTTCGTTCGCTTTACGAAGTAGTATGAAAAGCCAATAGAATCATTTCACCCTTATTTTTTAATATATAAGTTTTTTAGTCTCTTTAGATTTTAGGCTTTACTAGTATTCAATACAAATAAGAAAAATGTGCCACGAGCTTATTTTTTTGATTAACTAAGAAAGACTAGTACTGAATTATGACACGACAAATTCAAACGGATTTTAAAAGAGAGAATATTTTCAATAAAAATAGCTTTTTATTTTTCTCAAATTGAACGAATAAAAACTCATTTATTTAAAAATAGTATTAATTTAAAAACACAAAGCTTTAACTTAACTTGAACATTGAAACTTAAAAATAATTTTTCGCAACAACAAAAAAAGTAAAAAGAATTAATTTTTTTATAACTCAAAAAGCGTACAACCGCTATGGTTGTACGCCTGCCAAAGGAGATTCTGTGTCTATCGATTATTTTTATTTAGTATAAAAAATAAATTAAAAAAATTAAGACAAAAAAATAATTTATTAAGCCCATAAATTTTAGTTTCTATTTTAAATATACCACTATGTCAAACCAACTTCATAGTTTTACCTTTCAAAGAATAGAAGCAAAAAAAACCCTTTATTAAAAATTTGTACTTGTACAAATTTTTAATTAGGTTAGTTCGCTACAAAATTAGATCTTCCGGATTTCGCGTATGATATGCATATCGCAAAGTCATATGCACTTATTTGCTGAGTTAAAAATCATATTAAACCAACCCCACGTAATTTTATTGCAACGACTGATCTTTATGTTTATTACAAAGCAGATTTGGAATGCATAAATTCTGTAGCTATTATTTTGGAATTATCTTTCTATAAAGAAATTCAACAGGCATTGCTAGCAAACAGCCTTATTTTAGCAAAAACCCGTGGAAAAGGAGGAAGAGGATTCAACGGAATAAAATACAAAAGCATCTAAGTAGGAAGCCCACCTCAAGATGAGTACTCTCATTAAGGTCACGGGAAGACTCCCCGTTTGATCGGTATCAAGTGAAAGATTAGTAATGGTTGCTTTAAAAAAGCCTGGTTGATTAAACACATAATGTTTAATTAACTTGGAAGCTGAAATACACTAATAAACCGTATGATTTTGATCATACACAAAAACTTAGTTAGTTTGAAATAACTAGGTGTTTTTTAAAGAACAAGAGAAGCTTGATTTACTCAAGCTTCTCTTGTATTTATTTTATACATAGAATAGGAAATGAAACTATGGAGATATAGTTTATACATTACAACTTTTAGTGTCATTATTTATATGGAACCACTCCAATCTATCTTGAACTTGGTTGTGAAACATATAAAGAGTGACAATACTTAAACCGTTTATTTAAAAAACTATATTCGACAAGTTTGTACTTGTACAAATTTTAAAATTAGGGTTTTGGGGGAAATAATTTGATGCTAGGATAAATAATAAATATTTCTATAATTAGGCATTAATTATACTTATTAACTTTTAAAGCTAAATTACAATCATGTGTATACTTGTAAAAATAAATTTTATATAGAATTATTTTGAATTTTTTTATTTTTCTAAAATAAAAAAAGGAAATGAGATAAAATAAAAATATAAAATAATAATACATTTTACGAAAATAAGGGTTTTTCAAATAAAAAAACTGATATAATAAAATATATATAATTATTTAATTTTTTTATTAATAAATTACTAAACTAGTAGTTTGGTACATAATCAATTAATTAATATAAACTATTAAAATAATAGTATTATTTTATTAAACAATTCAAAATGAGTATAATTTAACTATACTCATTTAATAGCTTATACTAGCTATTTTATATTAAAAGGAATTAGAGTAAAAAAATGAATAGTTTTGAAAATTATTTTCACGATCATGTTTATAAATTTTTAGGCTTATCTTTAGGAACGGAAAGGAAATCAAAAAAAAATAAACTGTTAAAAACTAATGGCGATTTGATGCAAGTCGCTAAGCGCAAACTAGCTTGTGGTTTTTGCGGCAATTTAGATTGTCCACAATGTAAATATATCTTTTTTACACAATTAAAATACACGAAACAATTCGAGTTATATAAAGTTTTACAAGTTTTACGACCGCAGCAAAAAGAATTTTGGAAAGACGTAGAAAGATTTAATACAAACAGAGAATCAAGAGGCAAAGCTCCTATCCCACTCTCTGATTTAGCTCAATTAGCAAAGCAATATTTTCAGCAATTTAGTTTAAATACTTTCGACCACGTGGGATTTATTGATATTAAGCTTGCTTCGATTTTAGCAAATACTATCAATGAAGTGAAAAACCCTATTTCTTCTGGCACAAGTTTAGTTTTTTTGCAAAAAGATTTTGAATTAAGCTCTTTTTTACTCTATCCTTTTATTGACGCAAAGAAAAAATTATTTATAACACTTGGAATGAGAACTCGACCAATAAAGCAAAACTTAACCCCACCTTGTTCTACTTTGTCTACTACTTTTTCAACATCACAGCAACAAGCTCCATTTTCAACATCACAGCAACAAGCTCCATTTTCAACTTCAAGCCGTAAAAGATCTGGTGCCAAGAAATTAGCATCATTATCAAACTCTACGCAAGCAGGAGTCGCGGCATCAAACACTACAAAAACTAAACAAACTAAACTTAAAAAACCAACTTATTCAGATCCGAGAAGGGGTTTTACAGCTGCTCATTATCAGCAGCTATCACACGACTTTGCTCAATTGGTAGTTTTATTTAAAAACACCCCGTATGAGGAAAAGCTTCTAAAATCTATCTTTGACTCAGCAAAACCGAAGGTTTTGGCAGAATTTAACATTGCTCAAACTCCACTTGAGCAATTAATTAAAGATCATCTTTTTAACTTTTACAACGCTTTGCAAGTTAGTAGTAACACAATGCACGAAAATCAATTTATTGTACCTGGATCTGTTGCCTTTAGAGAAATATATGGGGGGAAAGGTCAACGTCCGGCTATTTATAAGATTTTTTTGTATGCTTTAAAGCTTAGATTAAACAAAAGTTTTGAAGCAAAGGGTAAGCTTCCCCCTTTTCCAAAATTAAAAGACCCAGTGGCAGCAAAAACAATACCAGAACTTTACCCTAGCTTTGGATATTTATTCAGTTACAGTATTTTAGAATTCGACATTTTAAATTTAAAATCAAAAAGTACACATTTACAGTATCAAGTAGAATTACAAAATTTTACTACGACTCAAAGTAGGTATTATTTGGAGAAAAATTTTCAATCATTTACCCCAAAAAAAGCTATTGTTCCTCACTTATTTAGCGCGATTATTGCTCCAACCTCACTTTCACTTGATTCATTTTTTGAGCGTTTAGACGTTGATTTTTCTGCAAAAGATCAATATTATTATATTAAATTTACAGATTTACAAGAAAATTTACTTGAGTTAATCACTAATATTCTTAATCACATTCAGAGTATCTCAGAAGATTTTAATTACCAAAAAATTATTCACTCAGTAACGTTTAATCATCCATTTACACCAAATAAAACAATTCAGATAACTGCTTCGTTTCAGAAAAGATTACTTAAGAAGGTCTCTGATAACTGTGCATATTATTTTAAAGGCGATGGTTCTACCATTTTAGACTATTATAGTTATGTCGAGTATCGCAATAGTAAAGGTAAGAAATTATCTTTATTTGATATACAAATTATGGAAGAAAAACTAGTTCATGTGAAAAAAGAAGTTATTTTTGAAGCATTAACGCTATGTTACTTAAATTACGTTAAAATTAAATTTCAACAAAATAACTGCGAACCGGGGAATTCCAGTAAACATGACGTAGTGTTTAAAGACATTGATGGCGTTTCACAGCCATCTAATATTCGAAACGTGTATTCTACTTCATTACGGACTTTCCGGTCAGACGATAAAAACGGTCTACCAGCTTTTAAAAATATAGCAAAAAATTCCTGGCATGAACTTTTGGAATTCGCGGATTTTCTAATCCCCTAAAAATTTTTTATTTAATTTATTTAAATAAAAAATTTTTATACATTATTTAAATGTATAAGTTTTTTTTATTTAACTATGTTTTTTATTGCAGTAAGCAAATACTAATTTACTTTTTAATAAGCCAAATTTAAGAAGGAATATCGTATGTAGCGTTCATATATAGGATAACCCAAAATTGGAATATAAACTGATTTAAACTTAGCTTAAAAGCCGTATAAAAGCACATAACTAACCTCGCCCTTCCAGGTTAAAAAATCTCAATTTTTTTATTATTATATAATGACATTAAAAAACCGAATTTATTAGTTTAACGTGAAGAAAGCGCAACGTTTTAACTTGCATTTACAGAAAATAAAGCGAAAAAGTGAAAAAAAATTCTTGTTATATCACATTTTTGTAAACAAGTAAGAAAGTGTTTTAAAAAGTTTTTTTAGAATAAAAAAAATCTATTATAAAGTACATAAAAAATCAAGTCAAAAAAATAAAATTACTCTATTAGAAAAAAGTTTTATTTATTATATGGCAAAGTCACCAAAATGATGGTTCACCATATTTAATTAATAACCGAAACTAAAGATCAATTAGAGAAACTAGAGCACCATTCTTTTCGAATTTTTGAATTAAATAAAGATCGAATAGATAATGTAGAGCAAAATTTTTTTTCTGATCTTTTGTATTTGTGATTTCCAATTTTATCGCCAAAGAGTAATTTTTTGTTTGGCTTTTAAGATTTTCAATAGTTTCTTTGGCGCTTTTTATTTTTTAAATTTTTAAAAAAAATTAGAACTTCTCATTACTTTTTAATTTTTTATTTTACAAGTTAATTGTTTTAATAAATTATTTTGACCAAAATTATTAAAAATACTATTACAAATAGTAGAAAGAAGTTCATGTATGCCATTTGAATAAAATGATCTAGCTTCGGGTTGAGAGAAAAGTTTTAATAAACCACAACCGTATGCATCAAGCTATGCTACCAGTCAATTTTTCAAAAATTTAAAGTCAGTATTTAATTTTATTACTATTTGTTTTAATAGACGTTTTAGTAAACAACGATTTATGTGCTTTCTATTACATTTAACTGTAATATTAAATGTGTCATGAATGTTTTCTTTATGTTCAATAGAATCAAATTCTAATATAAATTTATTTAAGTTTAGTTGAATGAACACATTTATTTTTAATAAAACTAAGTATTCTAAAATAAATTTATTTAAAATTAGCCCAAAAACCTGTGATAAATCTCGCTTTTGTAATCAAAAAAATTAAGCAAAGAATTGCTTTTATACTACTAATTAATGAACTGCCGGTTCAGAGTAGCCTTAAAACCCTGAATAACCCTCGCCTTTGTGACGTAAAAAAAACAGATTTTAAATTTGGTGTTATACTAATAATCAACAAGCAGCTAGTTTTTCATTTTAACGCTACTAGCTCTTTGGGAAAAACTAAAATTTTAAATCAATTTTTTATTATGGTCGATTTTTTTGATGAAATGAAAAGTGAAATGGTTAGTAGTAGTACTCAAGGTCGTGTTGTTGGTGCTATTGTAGGAAGTTGGGTTGGTGGAGTCCATCAACTAACTGACGGGGTTTCAGCAGCCAGCACAGGGGCTGTTAAGGGGGCAGCTAATGGAGGAGCGATCGGCACTGCGATCGGTGGAACGATTGGTATTGTAAATACTGCTCGTAAATGGACAAACACTCAGGTTGATAATTATTACAAATATTGTCATACACGTCAGGAAGGTTGTCAAGCAACTCGCTTAACTAATCCGTTACATAAATGTCAATTTTGTGATTTTGTATCTCTTGCTAATGATTAGTTTTTAATTCATTAGTATTTGTTTTATTGTTAATTTTCATGATTTATTGTAATACACTTGGAAGCTTAGTTGATAAAGTGATTTTTAAATCACTTTATCAGCTTAGATGAAATTTTTGAAAAATAGCTTTATTTAAAATATATTGTCATACAAAGTATTATTTGTAATAGTAGATTAAATTTTATTTGATTTAAAACTAGGTTCGTAGTAATATATATATAATGCTTATATTCTACAAGTAGTTTTATTTATAAAAAAATTATAAATTATAAAAAACATGGCACATTATATAGTTTTATCAAAAAACCAAAAAGCTAGCATTAGTTACATTATTTTATGTATGTTTTTAGTAGTTCGTTTAAAGAAATTCTTAGATTTGAAAATTTCTAACTTAAACAAAATGGAGTCTATAAAAAAATATGCTTCATTTTTGCACTCCTGTTGGTGCATTTGTTATTGTTATATTTATTTAAAAATCTTTTTAATTCAATATAAAAATTTTCTGTTTAATTCTTATATAGTTAAAAAACTAACATGTATAGAACACAAATTAACTTTTATTATTTTTTCTATTGTAATTAATTTTGGGTATCTATTTTATCAACTTTCAATTAATCTTTTTTTAGAAGGAACTAGTCTTTTAATTCCAAATTTTAAAATTAAATTAATTAATTTATTTTATTTTTTAAGTAGTATTCTACAAAACGAAATTTTTATTTATCTAAATGCCTTCCCATCAGTAACTTATTATTTTTGGAATACAATTAAAATATTTTCTTTTATTACACATCCTAAACTTTTAATCTGGTTTTATCAAATTATTTCTCTAATCTTACTTGGTATTGAAATTTTGCTAAATTGTATCCTTATTTTTATTTTTCCACCAGCTCGTGATATGGTGATAAGTTTTTTCTCAAATTTTAATTTGCAAAATTTTAAAAATGGAAATTTTTCTATAAAGTCTTTTACCGATTTTATTGAAAAATTTATTAAAAAATGGCTACAAAGCTTCCATCGTGAGCCAACAATCCTACATAAAGTTGCTTATATTCTAGTAACTATAATAGTTCTTGTTCCAGGCCCAATTACATGTATTCTTCAAATTAAACAATTTATCATCGCTCAATTATAATATATTTTGTCTAAATTGTACATAAGTAGTATTGTCTTATTTTTTCTTTTATCAATATAAAAATGAACTCCATAATTACATCTTGGGTTTTTAAAATTACAGAAAACAAGACTATTTCACTAATAAAATTTTCTCTTGTTAAATTAAATAAAGTATCATTTATTTATGGTTTTTAAAAAAAATACTTATATTGAAATCTCATAAGTTGCTTTTATTGAAGCATGTTTTTTACTATTTTTTTCATTATTCTGATTTTACAGAGGATAGTGTTGGAGAATTAGTAATCCTTCTACGACCGGAAAACGGATCTTGTTATCAAAGATTTTTCAAATAAAAATTCGCTGTAAGCAAGAAATTATATTTATGGTCTAGAAGGTTTCATAAAAAAAGATTGTAATTTATATTATATTAAACATGAAAATCAAATTTATATATATAAGTCTCGCAAATATTACTGTTCAATCTATTGCTTGTTCATGTGTTCATTGTATTCTTCAAGAAGATAGTAGTAAAAATAAAATATCTACAATAACTTTTTGACTTTTAATATTTAAATTCTACAGAGAATCTAAATTTTTTGATTCAATACCCGCAATATACTAAAAAAATACTCCCTTTAAAAAAGAGTCGAATAAAATAATATTTAGTGCTCTAATTTTTTTTTGAACACTATTTTTTTTTTAGTATAGATAAAAAAGTCTCTAAAGCAATTCTTGAATTAGTAGAAGTTACAGCAGATGAAGTAAATCAATTATTACATACATATTTGGACCAAGTAAGTTTTCGTCCAATAATTATTTTTTTTAAAAAAATATATATTACTTTTTTAATCACTTTCTTACTATGACAAGTTTGACTCCTTCAATAGATAGTTTAGTTTTGACCCGGATAATTTGAGTAGAAATTCATTAGGATTTGAGACAGCGTTAGGTGCTTCAGATTCTCTTTCTATGCCTCTGGATGCAGCAGTCTTGGCTAACTCAAGTTTACCTCTATCTTTAAGTCAACCGTCTTTAATTAGTGCAGATTCTCTTCCTCTACTTTCTGATGTACCAATTTCGACTGGTGCAAATTCAACTTTGCCTTCAAGTCAGTCTTTTTTAACTGGCGTACGTTCACTTATACCTCTAGATGCGCGAGTTTTATCAAGGCCAGGTGCTTCAGCTTTAACTGGTTCATCAGCTATACAAATTAGCTCTTTAGTAATGTCTTCTTAAAGTATGGACACCACTAAATTTGATCCGGGTATAGCTTACGTACAAAAACTGATAGCTAATGCAAAGATACCAAAATATTCTGAAATCTTTTGTTCTTCTGAAAATCTTGATCTATATGACGCACTAAAAAGCTCCTGTTGGCGAAACGGCTCTTCCTGAAGCACCATCTACTTTGGAAGGAGCATCGGGTAGACAATTTAGTGAAACGTAATCATCTAGTATTGCTGAAGTTAATGAAAACTATTCTCTTTTTATACATGTACGAGGAACTCCATTAGTGTTGATGCACTAGTAATAAATTCGGAAGAAGATCTGATAACGACTGTCCCCGCGTCTTCCTAATTTATCAGTAGCTTTAATGGTAGTATGAAGAGCCGAAAAAGTGATGTTTCAAACTCGCATAGCTTCGTTAATATTCCTCCAAGCTGGTAGAATACTGTTGTTCGTAGTAATGGTGGAAAGGGAATAGCCCAATTGGAATCAGCAGCTTCTAGACCAATTCTTCCACTTTCAAGAGTTGTCGGCAATACGCAAGCAGCAAATCCACCTCAAAGCCCATCTGGAAGATTACCTCAAGCTGGGAGATTACCTTTAGTTGGAAGTTCCAGCTGGACCAAGTGCTGCAACAGGTTCAGAGGGACAAAGCAGTCGTGATGAAAGAAATAAAGTCCGAATGTCAGGTTCAGGTAAAAATTCAGGTAAATTAACTAGTAAAATGCCTAAAACAAATATGTTTTCAGCTGGACACCAAGAAAGTGGTTTAGACCCAGATTTACTTCCATTCGATCGCTCAAACTTACCATATTCTACTTTAAGTTTAAAAGCACTTACAACCCGAACTGAAAACGTATCTGATGCTTCTGCTATACTCACTGATAAAGACAGTGAAGCACTACCACTGTATCTTAAAAAAAAAAGTGTTTAATATAGAGAATCACTCAGAGCTGAAGCAGTTAGCAGCCGATGGGTGTAAGTTATTAGAAACCATCACAGGAAAGATATATCCTGCCATGGATTCAATGCCAGAGAAGACGGCAAGTTCTCGTGTCCGCACGATAACTGAACGACATTACACATTCTAATTCAATTAAAGCCTTAGAAAAGATTAAAACCCGTGGGTCAAAAGATAAAGACGGTAACCCAACTGTGGTTGGGATAATGGGGCCTTATAGTAGTTTACAAAATAGTATTACCAAGTTAAAAGCAGATCCAACTACGATTGGATGTCCAACTGCTTACGCACAATCAATACAAATCGATTATTTACCGAGTTATACGCCGAGTTATATTATATCTCTTTTAAAAAAACCATCACATTACAGTGACCCTGATTTAAGTCAATCTCCATTTATAACTCAACAGAGGAATAGATATAAAGATTTACCTTATTGGTCAGTAAGAGATAGTAATACAAATTCATATATTTCTATATATAACGTAACACCAACAAAAACGGGTGCGACTCGACTTACTGAGACTAGAAAAGGTAATTTTCGTCGTCGAATTGAAAGTGATGCTTTTAAATGGGCAATTTTCGAGACGTTCACCCATAACTCTATGTTTCCATTTCTGTATAGACTGTGCGCAGCTCAGGAATATGAATGTGTCGAAGTCAAACAATAGGCGAAAAATATAAGTGGTTTGTCTAAAATTGATTGGTTAAGCATCCCAGCTTCTGAAGTACTAAATGCTTTTTTTCGCATAAATACTGGATTTATCGGACTATATTGCTGATGTGGTTTTTTAAAAAGATCTTGTAATTCTACTTATTAAAAGTAACTATTCAAATTCCCCAAATTATAACAAAGTTATAAATTATATAAATACAGGATTTAAAAAAATTTGTGACTCTTATAAGACTAACGCATACCAGCCACTAGAAAATGCTCTTCAAGGTGCTGCTTTACCAGCCCCAGTAGAAACATGTTTAGCTGAATTAGACAAGCTTCCTGTACTTAGGTCTTTTAATTTTGACCAACCTGGAAGCATTAAACTTACTTCTATCGAAAAACTTTTTCTTAGATAGATTTATATTATAGCTTCCAAACCTATTTAAATTCTCCCTTTTATTTAAGCTCGGAACATAGAAACTTTTATAAGAATTTTTAATCGCTAATTATTTTTATCACTTTAAATAACCACTCCAATCCATCTAGAACTTGGCTTGAAACATATAACGAGTGACGATACTTAAACCATTTATTTAAAAAACTATGTTCGACAAGTTTGTACTTGTACAAGTTTTAGAATTAGGGTTTTGGAAAACTAACTTGATGCTAGGATATATTAACTTATAACTTATGGGATATGGTATACTTCTAATTAAAATAAGATATTTGATAAATGTACTTCCAAATTGGCAATTACATTTATCAATTTATTCGGTAATTCTGCCCACATGGAAGAAAAATTTACATTTATCATTTATTGTCCCAGGGGCTTATAATGAAAAATACAAAATAAAGTCATATTACTAAAGTGATTAAAATCCTCGGCAAACTTTAGCTATGGGATCTTTTCGGGTTCGACCGCAAGTTGTCAGATTTAGTCCAGAAACTTTACATAAAATTTTCTTAAATTAAAATGAAAATAATTTTAAGTTAAAAAAAACAAGTCTGGTTTAGCAATATCTGTCCTATCTGCATATGACAGATAGTACGAAGACAGAAGTAAGTTGTAAATAGGTCGGTAAAAAGTATCACTTTTATCAACTCCTTATTTTGGTAGTAATGCCAAACATTAGAAAGCTTTGTTTTAAAATACTCCGTGTCAAAATACTTTCCATTCTAATGCTGCTTATCTTTTTTTACCAAAAAGACTTTTTCTTTTTTTTGAACGATTTACACTAAAAATTAGCATATAATGAGACTTAAAGATGGGGTTTAAAATTTGAATACGCTTTCGTTGTGACAGAGTCTCTAAATGCTCATCAGGCAAATGAGAAGTTTTAATAAGAGATGTTTTTGGATCCACCTTGTTTCGATTTAGACCAGATTCTTCTATTATAATCTGAGCTTGCTCTATATTCTTTCCAAAGGAAGTACCATCCTTGATCTCCGTGTTATCTTGAATGCTAATAATCGTCGGATTGACTCTAAACTGGATGCTTTCATGAGTAACACTATAATTACCATTATGAATAGAAAATTCTACCATAGAATCAACAATTTTGTTTTGAGTAGATTGTAGGTTTTGCTGAAGTGTCTCTAATGCACATTGAGTTTCACAATTGCCTCTACTGAATTCAAGTAAGTTACTTTCAATGTTGTGACCTCAAACAACCATTTTTCAAGTCCCTCTATTATGTTTGGAAGTTGGGTTTTATTATTTAATTTATAGTTTGTTTCAATTTTGTCCAAACTAGCATTAAGTTGGTTTGTTAGGTTTCTATAAGCTTTATTTGTTTTTTGAGTTTCAAATATATGATGTTCTTTTTCGTGTATAAAATTGGCATTTTCAGGCACTATAAAGATGCCGTATTTCTGCTTTTGATCTTCGGTCAAATTTAAAGATGTCACTTCAGCTCTTAAATGCCGTGCTTTAACTTCAATAAGTCGATTACTTTCTAAAAAGCCAAATATCATAGATGATTCTTGTTGAATTAAAATACTATCATCGCTGGTGCTTGGAATTGTGGTTTTTTTATAAATTCACTAAACAAGTTGGTATTGGCAGGATTCATGCTTAGCTCAATTTCTTGCACGCTATCCTGAGCAATAGTAGTTTTAAAATTTTTAGAAGCCGCATTCTCAAAATCCATATCTCGTTTCTTATTAAAATTACGAGGCACGGAATGAGTTGAAAATTCGGCATGAATAAGACCTAATGCTGCTGTATCTGTGGTTCCAATATAGTGGTCATATTCCTAGCCTTCAGCTATTTTTCAGTTGTCTGTTGGGCAATTTTAAAGTTTGGGTAAACTTTTTACAATATCGTTTTGTACTGCTTTTATTTTGCTTAGAACGGAATTCCTGTCATTATACGGAACGTCTCCTATCGGAAGTATACGTACTTTTGTATTTTGATTAGATATCGTATCAACTACCCCCCCAAATAATTAGATCTAATTTTTCCCAATCTATTTCATTCACTTTGCTTGGAATGCAAAATTGAGCTTGTAAGCCCTTTTTTTCTAAAGTAGATTGATTGAGTTTAAAGGGCATCAATTCCGCAAACCCACCATTATTTGTATTTATTATTTGAGTTTTTTGTTTTAGAATAGTAGCGGAAGTATCTACATCTTCTCCCAAAGGACAAACGAAAAAAACTTGGCAACCATAAGGAAGTTTTTGAGTACTTTGTTGTGAACTACTACTTAAGTTCCGAATTCTTTCGCCTTCAATCGTGCCTTCACAAACAACACCATATACTTCTTTTTTATTATCAAGAGTACTAATTTTATCATGAACTGTTAAGTGCTTGGCATAAGGGTGACGATAGTTGATTGTCCCTGAAGGGGTACGTTTTTATATCATTTGTTCAGGTGGTGCTTTCAAAGTAAGCTGCGTTGTGGCAATAGGTGGGCTAGAGTGAAAGTTAGGCGCATCATTAAGATTTGGAGATAACGCACGTGGCGGACAACAGAATAGTATTGGTCTACATGTATTTTTTGTTGGTAAATTAGATGAAGGTAAACTTGGAAAGCGCCCACCAAGTGAGCGGGGAGGGGGTAACCCTACTCTTGGAGTTGCCACATTTTCGCCGCTTCCGATACTGCTCGACCTGCTTACACTTACCCCATGTCCCAATCCACCCCGTAAAGATAATGCTCCATCTGTACGCTTAGATATTTGTTTACCACCACGAAACGAAGGATCAAAATACCAATTATTTTTACCAGCTTCGTATTCAAGTTCACTATAATTATAAGCTATAAAATTACGTTTCTTCACAAGCCCGGTTAGAAATTTTATCAAAATCTGGGCTATCTACAAGAGAAAATGAATAAGAGAAAATGAATTATCTTTAACTTCAAGCAACTCTAAACATAGTGAGTTGCTATAATCATAATCTGGAGGTACTCGAGCTGACTCCCGTCCAAAAGAACGGTAAGAACAGTGATCGCGAAAATATATTTCACGACGTTCTATAAAAGCAAAAGCAATCCAACCAAGGAATAAAAGAATCGCGGAATAAAAGAACTCTCTTTTTTTGTTCTTTTCTTTGTCTTTTTCTATTATTTTATAGTAATCATCAGTGAATTTAGTATTCATATAATTTTGTATATTTATATAATTTTATAGTTCGAAATATTGTTTTTTATTTTCCAGCTAATACCATTTCATAGTAGTATAATGGTATATTGTATTTCATATATATTTAGTTTATTGTTTTTTATAAATTTCGTTTTCGAAAACATTTCGAATAGAAAAAGTTTCAAAAGATTGATTTAATTCTAAATCAACATTTAATTGTGTTCTAAGTATTAAATAATGAGAAAGATCATATTCAAATAAATCCCAAATGAATACAAAATTCCCTAAAAACTTAGTGATATTTTTTCTATCGCGCTTAATACGAAAATTTTCTCGACGCAAGTACCCAATTAATACGGAAATAGCTTTTTTCCTGTCTTGTAAAACTACATTGTTTTTCTTTAAAAAAAAATAAAACTGTAGTGAAAAAATAGTATTTAATAAAAATTCATATATTGAGTAATAAAAATGTGTACTCGGTTTTTCTGATGATTTTAGTTGCTGCATACAGCAATACGTTCCACAAGAAAATAAAATTTCGTCAGTTTGCCAATTTGAAATTAGGTAATTTTTAAAATTTTCCAATATTTCAGATCGATCATGATCAGATAACTGAGATACTAGTAGGCCTGAACATTCGCGTATAATTTCTCGCATCTCCAATGCGTTTTGATTTAAAAAATTCAGATCTTTTTCTAATTCTGAGTCTTTATCAAATATAATATTTTTAAATTTTTTTATTTTCTGCGAATAAATAAAAATATATTGTGCATTTTTTAAAGGAGATAGCTAATAATGGCTGCCACTTTCCTGAAATCTCTTATTAAAAAATAGTACATGGTAATGTAGTATATTTGCTATATTGCAGGAATTTTTACTTTTATTCTAAAATTAGTATACTTTTTATTAAAATAATCATGCAATTAAAATTAATGTTTACTGTTTTTTATTATATCATTAATTATAAACGATAATCAAATGATCGATGTATATCTTATTTTTAATGTAATTCTTTAGTAAATATTTATATGGAACCACTCTAATCCATCTATCACTTGGTTGTGAAATATATAAAGAGTGGCCATACTTAAACTGTTTGTTTAAAATTTGTACAAGTACAAATTTTAAAATTAGGATTTTGGAAAAATAACTTGATGCTAAGATTGTATGATTTCATTTTTACTTCAAATTCATTAAGTCAGCATATAAGAATATATACAAAATAGGTATATTTGAGTTACCATCAAATTATAGAAAAACCCAATTACTAGAAGGCTACTAATTGAGTTTTGATATTTTATCAAATAGTAAAATTTTCCTGTTTTTCAAATTTTTAGTTTTCAAAAACTAAAGATGTCGAGAAATTCATATTTGATAAAAAAATATCAGATATAATCAGGCCGGTTCCTTGTACACCAGAAACACTTTTCAGAAGAATCTCTTTCTGTTTGCTCGTATAAGAAATAAAATGCTTTGTATTAAATTTACATTCTGCTGAAGAGAAATTTAAAACTTTAGTAATGTATCCAACGGTACCGATTGGCACGTTAAATATATTTTCTTTTGTGCAAATGATAAAATCCCCTTTTAAAGGACTAAAGAAACACTTTAAAGTCAAAACACAGTTATCGTTAGTTTTATGATCTTTTTCTTGGGTACACTTTTTCAAGTGAGAGTTTTCAAAAAAAGAAGAATTTATAATTTTTGTTGTATATCTTAAGACGTTTTTAGAGTTTTGATATAAAAAAACTTTTATAAAATTACTAGCAATAAATTTTAAATTATTAGAATTTAGTAAATTTAAGTAAGAAAACTCGTTATTTGTTTTTAAAACTAAAAAAGTTTTTTCATGAAATTTTTCAGCCAAAACCTGGTTAATAAATGGCGGTATAATTTGTGGTAAAAAAACCTTTAATGAAGTATGATAGAATATCCCATTACTACTATAACTAAAATCTAATTTAATTGGTAACTCATTTAAAAAAATGGTTGGAGTGAAACATAATTTAAATGTGTATACAGAATTATGCTTAACCGGGTATGATCGTGTAATGTTTCTTCTATCCCAATTGGGATAGAGATTTAAACTTTTTCTAATGTGTGCTTTAGAGTAAGTTTGAACTTTGTTCCCATTAATTACATTATTTTTTTTGCAATTTTGTGAGACTACAGTGTACCAGTTATTGCCAATTTGTTTTTTATTATTAATTCTATTTGATTCAAAATTAGTAAAAGCACCAATATATACTTGTTTTTGTTTTGTATACCAATTTGAATTTGTTTGTGTTAATACAGAATCGTTATAAAAATCAACACGCTTAATACACGAATTATATATGTTTGATTTTGAAAATTGATTTATTTCTGAGTCAAATTGACCAGAAAAAACTTGTTCAAAACCGAGTTTTGGAACATTATATGGGAAAATCTCGTCTTTTCGTATACTCGTATAAACCGGCTCCGAAAATTGTACTGAGAAAGCCAATCCTTTTTTAGGGAAAATAATTGAACCAGCTAAAAAAGGAGATACAAATACAATTAAACGAAATATTTGTAAAAAAGAAAGTAAATTAGATGGGTTCGAAGGAAAAAGTTTTTCTTTAATTCTTAATTTTTGCGTCATATTTTTTTTGTTTGTTTTATAAGATTTTTATATTAAATAAAGTAATATATACTATTATATTTAAAAATAAAAAAAATCAAGTTTTAACAAAAAATAAAACCCAAAAAAAATAAAAGTTTGAATAATGTGTAAAAAAAAATAAACATATAAAGTTTATATAGTATATCAATATCAAATAGAAACTTTTATTTACTAAAAATGTAAATTTAAAACTTTTTTTAATGGAAATTTTATAAAATCCGAATACCAATTAAAAGCTATAGAAATACAAAAAAATGAAATAATTAGTAGCAAAGCAACTTGTTTACAATAGGGAGTTGGTTTAATTTTACTTTATTCTATTTTGCACAATTAAACTTACAACTCTACAAATTGTAAACAAAATTACACTAGGTTTAATTTTGTCAATTACTCGTTGGTTGCTTTGCTACTAAAAGATAGTTTAGTAATCCTACATATTAAATTAATAAGATACACTTAAATGTATAGTTTTACAATGTTTTCTAAAAAACATTTTTAGTTTCTTTATATTTCCATATAAGAATTTTTAAAGATAAATACTGCCAATTAAATATATCTACTATATTTAGATAATTTTTATAAAAATTATACAAAATAAAATTAAGCTAATTTTTTTTAAATTCAAACAGAGTTCAAATTTATCATAAAAAATAGATCGAATTTTTTCTTAAGGCAGATATAAAAAAAAGTACATTCCTGCGCTATTACTTTTTTTTTAAAAAAAACTTGAAATAATTTAAATAAATTTTTAAAAAAAAAATTCTAGTTAATTCAGCTTCTAAGTAAAAAGTAAACCAATATATGTTCTTTTTGCTTTTCGTCTAATTGAGATAAGTATGAAACTAGCAAAGGCTTGTCAATAAAATGAAATATGAGAAAAACTTACTGGAAAATCTTCATTGACAGATCTATAAAAATTTAGTCTGTCTTGATTCTTATATGAATCTACCCTACCTAAACCACGCTAGTATAAAATATTTCTAAATCTATAAAGCCAAGAATAAAAATATATTTCAAATATATTCTTATTTTGTAATGTACTACAAAGTTTTTTACCATATCTACTGTCAAGCAGTAAAAGCCCACCATCTTGCCTAAAAAGTGTGAATTCAGAGAAGTTTCTATTTTGAGAATTTTTTTATTTAAAAAAGTGCTTTATATTGACTTTCCTGTTTTTGAAAAATATTTTGCGAAACAGTAAATTTCACACCATTCTATAAAATACATTATATTATGATATATGGTTGCTATAAAACATATATAAAAAAATTGTTTGGTATTAAAAACTCTAGTTTTATAAAAATATTAATTAATTTCATCTTCGCTAAGTTCAAAACAAAGAGGAAGCAAAAAAGCTTTATTTAAAATATAACATTGATCACATTCAAAAGGAGCAATACCCTTGTAATCTTCAGAGCATATTGGAAATAAATTCCATAGAGGAATAGCAGAGAAATATACTAAAACTTCATCTTCTCCTAATTTTGAAGAGGGGTTTTGATTTATCTCTGAGAATTTATTTTCACTTTGTTTTTTTTTAGTTGTAAATTCATCAGTTGTAAATTTATCAGTTGATGGATCTAAAATTACTCCAATTTGACCAGCATGGATTTTTACTATATATTCATATTTTGTTTCTACCATAAAATCAGTTATTATGGTAACCAACTTTCCTGGTTTTAAATTATTTTTATAGGGGCTGGGCAAATTTTTATTTACGTATTTTAATTCTTCCTTTAAAATAATTTTGATCTGAGTTTCAGATAAAGATATTTCTTTTTTTAAATCTTTATTCACATCAAATTTCAATAATTGAACTTCTTCATCTTCAAAAGATGCATTATTATCAAGTACCAAAAGTTCATTTCTTGAAACACTGATTAAAACAACTCTTTCGTCAGGTTCATCCATATAATCTTCAATTTCCATCAGTTCGTCACTAATTGACGGATGATTACTAAAACTTATAAAATATCCTGTTTTTAAAGCGCCAACCACACGTCCAACTTGACCAGCAGGTATTTTTTTTTCTTTCCAAGAATCTTCGCAGTCGCAAAATGGTGTTTCAACTAAAAGAACTACGTCTGTATAGGGATAGGGAGGAATATCTTTTTTTTGGCGGTTTTGCCATTGAGTAAGTAATTTATTATTTGGTTTATCACTAAATATATCATTTTTTGTTATTTCCTCAATTTTTGATACTTTCTCTATGACATTAACCTTTTCAATTTCTTTAGTTTTTTCAATGAATTCCACTATTTTGTCTTCAGTAGGAGTTCCTTTTACATCGTCTAATTCTTTTAACACATCCGGCTCTTTGGCAGAGTCGTCCATTAGTCGCTTTTTCATTAATTTTTTAATTAGTATCAGAAAATAAATCTAAGAAATCAGTTTTGTTGTTCATAGAACATTTATAAATATTTGTATTTCCAAATAGTGTAGTTAAAATCTCTTTTTCAAGATTTTCTTCTTCTTGTAGCAATTTTTGTGTATTACTAACATCAATACTACCTTTTTTAATAAGTATTTTTCGAATAATTCCTTTGTCGCCCGACAATGGGTAATGTAATTTTATAGCGTCGAAAAATTGAAGAAATTTTTCTAAAGCATCGGTTTTTGTTGCAAAATTCTCATTGCCACCTTCGATCTCAGTTCTATTTGGCGGTGCACTCAATTCTTCCTTTGTAAGTGCAAAGTAAGCGGTAACCAAAACTATAGGGTGAGCTTTATCTAACACGCACGGTCCCATCTCAAAAACGAAAGTAAGCGTGGTTTGAATTATTTTGTCCAAAATCACTTCAAATGGAGCCTCGACAGCAACTCGAAGCATATTAAGGGTAAAAGGTTTATGGCCTGGTATACCGTTTTCCTTTTGTAATTTCAAGATAAGATCCTTACTTGCTTCCCCCGAACGCTGTGATTTGTAATTACCAATCTTAAACTCACCCTCTATCAGATTATGAACTACTATAATTGCTAAGTGGAAACAAAGAAGAGTAATAAGTAACTTAGTACTTGGAAAAGCTACGTAAACTAGGTGTGTAATGTTTTTTGTACCGTCTTTAGACGGTATAATTTTTATAATTCTTCCAAATTGTGGCGAATAAAGATTTGGTAATCCAAAAATTTTCACAAATCCAAATGAATGTTTCGCCCGGCTAGGATAATCAAAACAATGATCTTCTATTCGCTCTGTAAACTCAATCAGATCGACGTCAAAAAAATAGTTAGAAGATATCTTCAAATCTTCTTTAGTAAGTTTATCTAAAGACAATTGATTTTTTAACTCTTCAATTAATTCTTTTTTTTTATTTGTTTCTGATTCCTGTTCATTTTGTTCACTAAATTTTTCAGAAAAAACAGGGCAGCTAGCATCATAAGCCGTGTTGCTCAAGTCTATACTAGTGTTTAAACTTTCTGGTGAAAGTTCACTTATTTTTTCTTCCTTTAATTTAGGCAAATTCTCTCGCATATTTGCTGTTATTTTTTGCCCTAAAAAAGATCTCTGAGGTTTTCGTTGCTGTGCAGCAAGTTGCCTTAATTGCGACCTAGCAGCGCTAGTAAGTTGACATGATATAGGTGTTAATTTTGAAAATTTTGCAGCAATTTCCATATATTTTCTTATGTAAATTTTTACATCTTATTTTTATTATTTCGTAAATTTATTCTTCGTACAATAATTTTTGATCTTATATAAAATTCAATTTTATATAAGATCAAAAATTTGGTGAAAAGTAATGACGTTTTTTAATATAATGAGTTTTAGTTTTTTTTTACGTAATGTAAGCTTATTTGTGAAAAAATTACAAGTAGCCGTAAGATATCAAATAAGCTTTATTATTAATAAAATTGCTATTTTTTATTCCAATTAAATTTTGCTCATACTATTTCCTATATGTTTTATAGTATATAAAACTTATATAAAATGCAACTAGTATTAATAATACTCCATTTTATAGGCATTCTATTTCCTATATACTATATATTATATATAAAAATTTTTTTTTAATCAAGCGTTTTTAGTAATTATAAATTTTATAGACATTGTATTTTTTATATACTATATATGTACACTATAAGTATACACAAAATTTTTTTTTTAATCAAGCATTTTTAATAATTTTTAAACTCTCTCTATATTATTAAAAATAATAAAGTTTTTTTGTTGCTACAGAAAAAGATGTTTCTCCGCTACTTGCTTTAGCACCAAAAACACTTTATTATTTTCGTAAATTTATGTTCTTATTGCAAAGCTAAGCCATAAAAATTCGGTACTTCTTTTGTCTCTTTACGAAGAAAGAGCTTTAAATGCATCACCTAAAATTGATGTTGTCATGTTGGTGATGGTTTCACTGATGTATGATCCTCGTTCAATTTGTTGAAAATTCGTAAATTGTTTACGAACATTAATTCGCTCTAGACCCTGTAATTCTTGCGGATTACTATTTTTAATATCAATTGTTAATTGACATTCTTATACATGAAAAGCGAGTAGTAAAGGACCAAGAGTGTGTTGATCTAAACAATACTCAACACATTTTTTTCTAAAAAAAAAGGAAAATAAAAATGGAAAAGGTTTAACAAAGCTGCACTATTTTTCGAAGGTGTTTTTAAATCACGACTTACAACAACGGTTCCTAGGCTAAAAAAATAATTTACTGCAGAAATTGCTTGTATTTTTAAAAAAAAGACAAGACGAGTTTTTTTTAAAAGAATACATATTTTTTCACTGACCCCATTGTCACTATTTGCTCATAACCCAAAAATTAAAAAAACCGCAGTTTCTGTATCATTGCATCTTATTTTTCTTAATGCTTTTGTAGGCCAGGACATTATGGTAACACATACTTCCCCAAAGTGTCATTTATTTGCTGGCTTTAAAAGAAAAATCATTTCACTTGATAAAACTTTTTTTGCTTGAATTGAATTAGAACTAAACCAGATTCGCTGTAGTATCCAAGAAGAATTAAAATTAAAAAAAATTCCTACTATTTCTGTTCCAATGTCGTTATAAAGATAGTACCCAAATTAATTAATACTAAGGTTTAATTTATATGATGTTTCTAGCGGCAGTACAACGAAAAATTCTGTTAATAAAAGCCCTTGAATTTCAGCTATGCTGAAATTCAAGGGCAGAAAAAAATACCAACCCGATAATCTCTAATTTGAACCTTCCCCCGAAAATAGTTCAGGTTAGACCTGAACCACATTTCAAAGGTGCTGATTATGGAGTTCAGAACGCCGCATGGATGTTTCATTCTTATGGTCGATTTGGTAAAGACAATAGGGCAAATACCCAGATAGACCGCACTGAAATTTTACCCGCAAGTTCAGTTCGCCCTTAGAAAGAATATCGCATCAAAAAGCATGCGATATTTACGAAGAATATATTAAAGGAGAAGGTGTTTATAGCAAAGATAATCAAATGTATTCTGTTCCGGATATGAAAAATATTGATGCCTTCACAACTACTCAAAAAATACGAACGTTTTTAACCTGGAACATAGAGTACCCTGAGCTTTCCAAAAACCAAAATGCAGAAAAAGCGTGGGTTACGCCGAGCAATTCTTTTTTTTTCAGTTTTTAGGCATTTCAAGCTTACATGCTGTGAATTTATATGTATTTATTATAAATAATTCTTGCGCACAAAAATTACGTGACGTTCGTTTCTCGGATGGCATGTTTAGGTCCAAATATATAATTCCTATTCCATAAGAACCTAATAAAAATAGCTTACAAGTTCAAAGCACCCTAAACAAATTTCAGAAAGAATTTTATTCACTTTTTGTTTCTGTACAAGAAGAGACATCAGAAATATGTCCATTTTCCAAAGCTAGATTTTCTGACCGAGAAAGAGAGCGATTACGGTTTGTAGATATTCATCATTCTGGATCCAAACAAAAAACCGTTTATTTGAAAGTAATTTGGCAGCAAGACTACGATAGTACCACAAACAAGTCATCTTTTTTTGGGCATCTTATTACCGCTATTATCCTTCCAGATTTAAGAAATAATGCTGACAAAGAATGGATGAATCAAAGAAAAAATAACATAGTTACTATTGTAGCGGGAAACATTCAATAAATTTGATACTTATAATATGCGAAATTTTTTTAATAAAAAAAAAAAAAAAAACAAGAATACATTAGATGTAGAAGTTGATACTAGAAAATCTGTTTCTTCAAGTTTACCTCCACCCAAATTCTCACAAAATGATTTAGTAGTGCTTAAAGAATCAATACAAACTCCAGAGTTCGAAATAACTGCTGGTTCACCATGTATAGTTAATTCTATGTACTACAATACTAAAAATGAAGAAACTATATAGGATGTATATTATGAATTAAGTGAGGCGGAAGTTGAAGAATATGAAAAATAGAAAGTAAAAAAGACTGATCCAGGGCACATTTCGGATGATATTATACTATTTATGGTTGCTGAAAATCAATGGAAATAATTTTAAATTTTTAGGAAGCACTATTTTAAACCACAAAACTAGTATATTTTTTTAATAAAAAAAATACTAATAGCACAAGAAAAATAAAGCACATAAATTACCCTTAGGGAGGGTAGAGTATTCTCGAAAGCTCTTTGTGAAGAATTTTATGAAAACGAAACTAGTATTTTAAAATGAATTGGTACTGGAAGACAAAACATAAAAAAAATTAATAAAATATTTATATATTATTAAATTTAAATTGAAGGCTAAAAGCTAAGCTTTCAGTTTTACTTATACGTGAGCCTACATGAAACGACATTGCTGCTTAAGTTTATGTTAACTTACATTTTTATTTTTATGGAAAGCTTAAACAAATTCATATATAAACGTAATAGAAAAAGATTCCATTTATACAAATGGAGTGTTTTTAGTTGGTATTACTTAAAACGCTTTTAAAACAGCAAATAAAAAAAATGTAGATCACTGAATATGCAAATAGAACTAAATACATATTTTTTATATAGGTTTCTTTATGTATTTTCTATATATAATTAGCTATGAATTTCTCTTGTATGGCCATATATGTTTCTTTCTATATGATTCCATATATATAATTATGAATAGAATTCTCTTATATGATTCAATATATATTTTTCTATTATGATTACATATGTATTTTTCTATGTAATTAGATATTCTGCTTTTGATAAAATTTTACATATTCTATTAAACGATCATAGGTGATTATCTATTCTAGTAATTTTATTAAAAATTATATTGTCGCAATCAATAAATTTGCTCGTAGACAACGTTAATGGGGTATTTATTTCAAGAAATAATTTAATTGCATTTTCTTTAACTATTTGTTGACTATTGGGTCAACAGATAGTATCTTTAGTATAAGTTTTTCTTGTTTCTGGTTGTACAGCAGATTGGGCTTTATTTAAACAGTTTTTCTAGAACAACATAGAGTCTAAGTTTAGAAATAAGGTAAGACTGTATTATATATTAGAAAGTATAGTGATGGTAAAGTATTTGAAAATGTCCTTCCCCCATCTTTATATTACAAATAGTGAGTTTGTAAATATTCAATACTATTTTTTAAATCAAACTATGTAGAATCGTGCTTTACCAAACTCGTAGCCGTAGGCTTGTCGATTCCAATATATACTACTATATTTATTGTACGAGTTTCTGAATTTACCGGTTTTATTGAACCTTCTAGTGTTTTAATTAAACCTAACACGATTTGTTGTTTGTTTGTTTTCATAAAATTTTCTTTATTAAGCAGATTTCGTAAAATTTCATGAAATTTTTCATTCAATAAATAGTTAAAAACTTCTCTCCATTGTATATAGTAATACTATTATCTTGTATGTCAGAAAGTAATTTCGCATGAACTACGCCAGAAATGAGAATGGCAAAATCTATATTTTCAAGTATATACACCTCATCACCGATCATATAATAGAATACATTATTAATTGTGATAAAATAATCATAAAAATAAAAAATGTAATTCTTTTTTCATTATTTTTTTCAATAGAACCAGATAAAAACTGGTGTAAAGAAGAATAGTGGAAAGCAGAATGAAAAAAAGCTTCCGTAAAACTTTTAGTAAAAATCCAATCATAAATAATTTCCTTTTTACTAAAAGTTTGAATAATTTTATTACGTAATAGAAAATGCTTAATATAGGTAATCAACAATAGTTTTAAAAATAATTAGAATTTTAACATACATTCTATGTTATGATTAATTATTCTTTATCAAAAGCAGTTAATTTTTTATTACTTGATGGATTAGTAAGTAATTTTTCTTTTACAAGTTTGTCAAGTTCGTTTCATGTTTTAATTACTTCTCCATTAGTTATTGATAATGAACCATTATGAACTAATACAGTATTACCTGATAAAGTATCAGGCAATAACGTTGTTGTGTCGTCAAATACTGCAACTAAATCAACTAAATACGTTGGTTGTGGACCAAGTAAGCTAAGGTCATTATTAAGCATTTGAGTAATAAAAGATCCAGTTGTTTCGGGATTTTATTGAAAATCTTTAATTTGATTCTGTAGTGCAGAGAAACTCCTGCTAAGTTCCAATAGAAGATCTATTTCTCTGTTTGTAGCAGTTGTGTTTATTAAGGCGAGAATAGTATTTTTGTGATATACAACATCTTTTGCCATTTTTAAAAAATGTTGAGAGTCTGTTAGACTTAGACTACTTTGTCTATTTACATATGAAGATAATTTTTGACTAAAATTTTTAATATGGCTTATTACATCAACTAATGGCATACCTAGTTTTTTATTAATATTTGATGTTGATGACCAGCATTTGGTAATAATATCTGAAGCTATTATGTCAGCCATAAAAAATACATCAATAATTTCTTTTCATTGGTCTTGTGTTAAATTAGGAGTTTTAGTAACCACAAAATATAAAAATTTAGGATTTCTAATCCCACGCTCATAAATTAGAATCAAGATTTCCTGGTAATCGGCAACTTAATACATCAAAAATTATATCTCGAAAGATTGTCATCATGATATGATCGATTTGCATTTCAAAAGATTTACAAATTTGATAATTTTGAGTTAGTCGTTCGAAATATAGTTGATAATTTGGGTTTTGAGTTAGACTTGCTTTGTTTTCTCTTTTAATTTTTTTTCTGCTATTTCTAATGTTTTTTTAAAGTCAGTATTTGTAAAAACATTTTTAATGTCTTCTAAACGTCCATATGATTGGAACATAGAAAAGATAGAAGGAAACTGTATAGTAGGAGTCAATGTTTGAATTGTCTTTAAATTCTTTTGAATTTCTTCACTTAACTTAAGTATAACGTCATTTCTTTTTTTTGAAATTAATTTTGAAAGTCCCACACATTTTGTTCTTCGTCAATTTAACTTACAACGAGAGATGAATTTAGAATCTTCATACTATGAATCCTACACTCATAGAATTGGCAAATCGAGCAACAAAGATGGGAACATCGGGTGCACAAGATACTAAAGAAGAGATTGATTATTATCAGGACCCTAATAATTCGTCATTCGATCTATTTGCAGAGTACAAAAAGAATCAAACGAATATTCCTGATAAGTCAGATGACAATATAGTATTCCAACAAGAGTCCTCGACTAATTTTTCATTTTTAGAATCTACTAGATTGTTCGAATACAAAGCTCGTGCATTTCGTGCAAATCTTACTCAATTTGATTTTGTTCCCGCGGAATTAGAAGAGTACGATACTTATAAAATCCCTAATACAGCTACTGATGATCAAAATATTACTTTTACATATGCTGAATCTACAATTTTCGAATTTCAAAAAATAGGAAATTGCAAATTTGGTATATTAAGTCCAAACAGATTTGGATGCTTGTGAGCAAGGATATAAGCTAAAAGACGAAATCATACGTTTAAATATTGAAGCAGAACTTTGGCAAAAACTTAAAACAGTTTAAAAATTAGGTAGAATTCAAGCAAACCTTCTTGGCTTAAGTAGTTCAGTGGCTGAAAGTCGTTGCGCACTTGAATAAACTAGACAAGATATATATACCACCCAGATTTAAACTTTTAATACTATACTTCAACTAAGACTGCATAATCATGACAAAAAGACTCTACTTCCTACACTTGCAGACGTCAAAGAAAAAGCAAAGACTGAGATTTTTGAAAAATTCCCTTCATATGAAATTAATACTAAACAAAGTTTGTACGACGCAGTTACTGAGGCGGAAGATATAATTCGAACATATGGTCTTGATAGAAATAAACAGGATCCAAAAATGGCAATAAAATCAACGTCTGAACATCTCAGTCGTCATTTGAAATCAATACCATCATTTCAGCAAGCACAAATAAATAAAGAATCAATTTGCTTGACTCCTTTTTTTACCCACCCTAAGACTTAGTTTCTAAAGTTTAAAAGGAAATTTCATTACAGTTAGTTTTTTATTTATAAAAACTAACTGTAATAAATTTAATAAAAATAAAAACTATTTTTTAAAAAATAGTTTTTATAATTTTTACTAAATATAAAAAAATATGTGCATATTTTATATCGAAATATTTTGAAATGGAACAAAAAAAATTTAAAATTTTAGTATAAACAAATATAATATATTAATTTTTTTTCTATAATTTACATTATAAGCTAATAAATAATTATATGGGATTTCACTTTATAAAACTTTCATCACTGTATTTTGACATGTTTTTAACTAAATTTCAAGAAAATCAATCTTATTATTGGCCCTCTACACTTGGAAATGCAAGAGATATTTTTTATTTTAGATTAGAATCAGATTTAGATTTTTTAAATCAAGAAGCAATTGATATAGTTTTGGAGTCAGAATCTATTCACGAGTCTAAGATAGTATCAAATTATATATCAGAAAAAAGTAAAAATGAAATACCTACAAAATTTAAAAAACATCGAATTTCGCATTGGGATTTAAGCACTATTTTATTCTCTTGTGGTGTTGGTTGTTGTGTATATGAACTTAAATCTATCCAGGAACCCTCACCACATTTTTTTTGGGGGTATATAATTTTTTATTGAACAATGAATTTGCACTTCAATTTTAAAACATAAAGAAGGAGCTGTATATGCATTAATTCACCATCTAACTCATTTGAGCTTTTCACCAACCATAAATATACCTCATTTTTTAGAAAATCTTATATTAATTTGGGATTTATTAGATTATTCCGAAGACGAATTTTTACAATTTCAAATAAAAACAAAGAAACCAAATGAAATTGTAGCTTTTTCATTCGCTTTACATCATCATATTTCAAAGACAAGAGAATAATTTCGTATTTATTCTTTTAATGTAGACGTTTTTTCAGTTTCTTTGGGTTTTAGGTTTCAAAACTATGGAAGTTTTTTTTTATACACAATTTAATGTTTCTCTAGTTATGCGCAAAAACGTAGTAGATAAACTTATTTACTATAAGAAATGAATATTTTTGGTTTATACTAATTTCTTCACATAAGGTAGTAGTTTTACTATGAAAATCTTTGAAAACATCAGTAGTTGGTTTCATTATACAAAGTATAATGAAACTTACAACCAAAAGGTAGTTGGTTTAATTTTACTGAGTACAATTAAATTTATAACCTAAGATTTCAAGCAAAGCTTTTTGGGGGGAGCGACGCTCCCCCCTTACCAAGGTTTCAGTAAAACTGAAACCCTGTGGTTTTTTTTATTTGCGAAAATTGAAAACCTACTTAAGTAAAAAATTCTTTTATTTAAAAAAGCTATGTTCGACAAGTTTGTACTAGTGGACTTATATTGGAAGAGTTTGCTGGAACAGCAATCTTGCTGAAAAAGATTATAGCAAAATTGGATGAAATAGAAGAACAATAACGAAAAAGAGAAATTAGTGGGTAAAAACAATATTTCGAAGTATTAACAACTGGAAATAAATAAAGGAAATAAAAAGACAGCGTATAATAAGTAATCTGGTAATAAAAAATTTTAAATAAAATAAGTACGCTCAGTAACGAAGTAATTAGCTTTGCAAGGTTTTTAAATTTAATAAGAAAAATAATGCAGAATGAAAAAATTTGGGTAATATTAATAATAATAAAAGAAAGTCAAAAAAGCCTACACCTACATACATTTACACTAAAATGATGTAAATGTATGTAGGTGTAGGCTTTTTCAAGTTTGTAGAAGAATTTCTTTTCTTCTCTTAAACAATTAAATAACATTGAAGGCGCTTATAGAAATTAGGGATATTTATGTTTCTACTTTGTAGTCAAAGTCTGAACAGAAATATTTTCGATCAAGGTTTAATAGTAAAAAGTTCTATATAAACGAAGGAGTTTAAAAACACAATTATGGCAAACGGCTACACAAGATTATATGCAATGAAAAATACTACAGCCTATGTAGGAGGTAATAAACCTGACATGAGGCCAGCACCGGCGGTTAACCCACCAGTTCCACCAAGATTAGGCAGTCAAGATTTTGAAGATGAAAATAACTTTTTTCCAGAACAAGACGATAATGAAAACACTGCAGATAGAGGTAGCTCGAATAGGACAGTTTTTGCTAATGAAACGAAGGATGGTTGGGTAGCATATGGAATAACAGCACAGAGATGTTTGTATGCTGATTTTGACTTATTGACAGTCATTCGTATGTATCCAATATCATTTGTAAACACGCAATATCCGGGTTGTACTTCTACAGCTTTAAATAATTTGCGGGATGGGCTTGCTTTACAGGCTTATAAAATAGCAAATCTTACTTTGGTGGCCAAAGACCCTAATGTTGTTTATCCTTTATACGGAAAAACTCATACAACTTCAATGGTTATCTCAGCTTTGGCTGTGCCTTCTGAAATGGCAGAATATTTTGGGACAAAAGAAATAAAAATTGGTCCAGATCTAATAAAGTACAAGGTTTTACCAGGTAGTTTTAAATTAAAAGCTATAAAAACACCGACAACTGAGATTGCTTAGTAAGTAAATCTTATTATTAGTTTTTATAGAAGGAACAGCCCATATTTAGGGCTGTTCACATAAGTTTATTAGATTAAGGAGATATAAACATGGACCCTATTGCACTTGAAAACATACAACGTTTAGTCGGATGGGCAAACAACTATGCTACTGTTTTAAGACCTCGTTTCCTGAGGCCTCTACAACGTCATCTAGAAAGTCAACCGGTAATAAGACAGGATCTGGAAGCATTAGGTGGTTTTAATAGCATTATTAACGATGTTGCATTAACACCCGAAGCGGCTCAATCTTTAGAACGTCTTTTTACTATACAAGAAGGTATTCAAATAAGCGATCGTTTCGGTAATGAAGCAGGATTGGTACCAACAATACAGGAAAACGCCAATGATCTGGGTAATATAATCGATATTACGACAAAAATCGGACAACACTTGGATCTCTGTTGTGAAGACCTAAAATTGAAGTTAAATGAAATACATGATTTCCTTAAAATATTTAAGTCAGATATAAAAAATCTTATAATTAAAACAGGGACTGATCTTAAAACTTTTATATCAAAAGAAATATTTGATGTGAAAACAGATTTAATCAACTTCATAAACTTGAAATTTGATGATCTAGTTGACTTATACAATAATGAAAGGGTAAAACTTATTAACTATTTACCAGACCTTAAACAAGAAATAAAAAACTTAATAAGAGAAATTATTCGTGATGAACTATCCGCAATAAAAACACAATTAAATACAATAGAACGAGATATTAGCAGTATAAATGGTCGAATAGCCCATGTAGAAAGATTAATCGTAGCATCTACGGAAGCACTTACAACTGAAGTTGTGGCTGTTGGAGCAGCAGTAGGAAAAGCCTCACTTGCTAATTTGGCTGCCACAGCTGCTGTAGAAACTAGCGTTGGAGGCGTTGCAGCTGAGATTAAAGCTAAATATATTTTAGATGAAAGAAGTTTTAAAGCTAGAACTAGACTAATAGCCAGAAATATAAGTCACAACGTTGACGAAAAGTTTAGAGGACTTGACGGGTTTTTGAAGGATTCAAACGAGGGACTTCCCTACATAATACAAACTGAAGTTTGTAGCTATATAGTGGGTGAAAGTTATTCGAAATGGGACTCAATAAGCATGTATTTCCCAACAGTCACTTTTGTATTTGGCGAAATAACTAATAGCAACAAGCCACGAAGATCTCAAATAAAAATTAGATTTAATAAAACTTCACAAGAAATAACCAATAGTGATGTTTTAGCCATAGCTGCAAAAGTGAAATCCTTTGGTAAATTAGGTTATAATTATGGAAAAACAAGAGGCAATTACGTATCAAAAGATAAAAGGTTTAAAACCACAGTATATGCTGAAGATCAGTCAAACATATGTTTTGTACTAGAGAAGATTATGGATATAATCCCTGATAAATTTGATAAAGAATTATTATCCGTTACAACTATAGGCAATAAAAGACCAAGTATATCAAAAAGACAGAATGATTTATATAATACAGGAATAAATACAATTAATTACAATGATGTTTTTCCACTTGAATTAAAGTCTGTAAATATAATGGTGAATGGTATAAGTAAGATAATTAAATTATACTAAATTAATATACTTAAACTATAGCAATATGCACTATAGTGCAGACTGCTATAATTAATATCAATTAAGAATTTCTTATTCAAATTAGAAATATTATTAGCTATTTCTTTCTTGATTAAATTTAGAAATTAAAATACAATAAGCTAATAACTAACTAAATTAAAAACTAGAGCAATATGCACATGTACACTTATTTTATGTAAATGTATGTAGGTGTATGCTTTTACAAGTTTATAGAAGAAAAAATCCTTCTAAAAACTTGTATAAACACCAATTTACCATTTATGATTACAATCATAATTTAATATTTAATTAGCTTGTCCTAAGGTTTCGTTTATTTTGTTTAGTTGATAATAAGCTGCTGATGCATGCTCACGAATTCACTTACTGTGTCCTTTTTTTGTTCCATCTTTACCTAGTTTTAACAACTTTTCTTTAATTAATCCTTTTCCTTTAAGTTTCTTGTTTATAAATGATTCTTACTTACCATCAAAATTATATGTCATTTATTATCTTTTCATTTAAATAAAGATTATACCCTTCCAGTGATTATTAATTTAATTTAAAATAAAAGAAAGTCAAATAAGCCTACACCTACATACATTCACAATAAAATGATGTAAATGTATGTAGGTGTAGGCTTTTCCAAGTTTATAGAAGGATTTCTCTTATAACTATCTTGCCTTTTGCTTTTTTTCTTTTTTGTTTAATTAAGTTAATCTTCGTAATTTATCTTTAATTGGATAGGCTTCAACTTACCTTTACACTAATGTTATAATTAATTAGTATAACTTATTTCTTACCTTTTAAGTAAATTAAATGAATAAATTTGATATATCTAAATTTTAGGTACTGTGTAATAAAAAATAAAATAAAAAAAAGAAAAGGTGTGATTAATTTAAAATTACTTTTAAATCAAAACCTTTTTTATTCATTATTTAAAATGGTAAGGTCCAGTTTTAACTGGACCTTATTTATGTATTAATTTATAACTAATGTATACTTATTTATTAGTGTTTTTATGATATATAGTTATTTATCTACTATTTCACATTAAACTTTAACTATTTGAAATCATCTAAACCGTTTTTTGAAGGATAAATATTTTGAAGTTCAATTCTTTGCGGAAACTTCAATTTTAGCAATCCACCTGTTTCTAAAACCTTGGCCATTAAATAATCTAAAAAAGCCTCTTTCTCTGATTCTTTTATTGCTATTACACATCCATCATGAAAAGAATATAGTAATTCTGATTTAGCAAATTCTTTTAAAGCACATATTACGGGGTATTGTAGTAAGGCACCTTCGAATTCTTGCAAGTAAATAGGAAGACTATTACGGAAATCTGCCTTAGTAATTTTCATCCTAAAACCCATAGGACCAAATAAGAAACCATTCTCGTTTTCCCTAACAATGCTTTGGGAGCAATCCCGGAACTGTTGTACAACTTCAAGCTCATTCATGATGTTAGCAATTAATTTTGCTTCAAATTGTGTGTTTTGAAATTCATCAGTTTTTTCGTATTGCTTCAGGACCATACCAAATGCTTTTCTTTGTTGATCGATTATCCCATCGACCATAGCCTTTGATCCTCCACCAAAAATCACCGAATAAAAACAAATTTTGACATATTGTTTATTGAATTTATCCTTTACACCTTTTCTTTCAAACTCCTTTTCTATAAAACGCCAAATACCGATTGTCTCAACAGCTTTTTTTACCAATGGCAGTTTGTGCGGATACAACCCACATAAAACACTGGTATAGCAAGAAATTAAGTCTAAATCTAAGATTACCATGCCATAATTTTCTTTTAAAAATAAACCCATATGTTCGAAAAGATAGTTTCTAAACACCTTGTTAAATGAGTATAAAGTCTTACCAGGTCTGCCAGGTTGAATACGAGGTGAATTTCCCAATGACTTATACTCATAGACAGTAACACCATTATGCTTTACAATTTCTATCGCTCTTGTAAAATGATCGGTCTTATTTTTTAAAAATTCTTCGCTTGGATTTTTTGCACCTACGTTTTTGCAATATTTTGTTATTAATTCATCAACCAAATTTAATCCAACGGGCAACTTTTTTATAAAATTATTTAAATCTCTACGAAGTGAGTTTTTTTTCGTTAGATAATTAACATATTGTTCCATCAAATCAATTGGTAACTCTTTAGTTACAGGATGACTTATAATATGTTTAGTAGTTTCAGAAACAGGCGCTTTATTCCATTCATCTTCTGGTTTATTAGCATTAGAATTTCGTGTCGTGTCATCAGTAGAATGATCAAAAGAACCACCTGCGATATATTCAATATCAGAGACTTTAGAATCTACTTTTACTCCATAAATATACATACCATTTTTATCACGGCCTTTATTCACTTCCCAACCCATTGATTTACATGCATCTATAACCATGTCAGAAAATTTAGTGTGAGAAACAGCCTTTATTCCACGTGCTTTGCAGTAATCATTATAAGTAGGACTTAGGAAACTGAAATTTGTTACTGAGCTAATACCTTTAGTTTGCCCCACATAACCAACTGGTGTACGCACAGCCGAAGGAATTAGTTGCTCTTTAGACCATTCAAAAACTGAGTTTAAATTTCCCCTTGTTTTACTAAATGAACCTTGCATACTGGGCACATTTTCCTCGAAACGGAGCATAAAAGCATCAACCAGTTTAGGACTTAAACTTACAACTTTATTGAAAATGGCTGGAAGTTCAGGAGCAAGAGGCCCTGACCATTCGGTATCCTCTATGAACAGTAAAGGTTCACGACTTTCACTTCTTATCTCAGTTTCAAAAGTGCGTAAACGTCTAGTAAAACCATTATTAAAGTCGGGGCGATCTAAAGTTAAAGATTCATTACCTACAATAACAATTATGCCCTCCGGCGCAATGTTCGTAGTAGTACCTACGTGCATCGACCTACCTCGCAGGTCGTCACCACCAGAATAAGCTTTTATAAGAGAAGAGTCTTTCAACATGCCATTAGTATCTGCGATTACAACTAGCTTTTTTCCAGGAAGGTTAGATGCCTCGAAATGATCACCAGACATAGCACCAAGTGTTGTAGCCATGACAGAAGCATGGCCAACTAAAGCTTTTAAAAGCATAACCCATGCTGACTTCCCAGATGCAGCTGGCCCATGAATGAAAATGACAATCTGATAATTTAATTTAGAAGTAACGACTACATGCATTAAACTTAATAAATATTGACGACGGTCAACATGACCAGAACTAAGGTCATTAATGAACTGGTCGAATTTTGGGCTATCAACCGCGTTAGGATCATAGTCAAAAGATAGAGAATGTGTTGTGAATAAATCGGGGGAATGAACAATGGCTTTGCCAGTTTTCAAATCATAAGTTTTATTTCTAAAGACAATATATCTAGAATCTATTTTAGGTATTCCGACTACAAAACCGCACTGAGATAGAAATTCTAAATGTACGATTTATAATTTTTTCGAAGTTTTTCTAATAAATTTATTAATAAATTCATCAAAACACATAGATTTTATTTTTTATTGAAAATATATGAGTAGAAGTAACCAAATTCCAATTTCAAATTCCTCAACAATGAAAACAGAAAAAATAAAATTAGATCTTCCTAATTTAGCTTATGAGATGAATTTAGCAAAACTTTATGCGCTTATTTGCTGGATTCAAACTCATATTAAACCAAACCCAGGTAGTTTTATTGCAACGGTTGATCTTTATAGTAATTATAAATCGGATTTACAACCTGTAAATTCTATAGCTAGTATCTCGGAATTATCTTTTTATAAAGAAATTCACCAAGTATTATTAGCAAATGAAATTATTTTTGGTAAAACTTGGCAAAATAAAAAAAGAGGATTTACTGGAATAGCATAGTACGGTAATTAGTGTAAAAGTCAATAAAAAAAACATAATATAAAATATTTTTAAGAGCTCATTTACAAGAAATTAATTGTTTATAACAAAATTCTTCGTAAATTGCGAGTCGGTTTTGACCAATGCCATTTATGTAAACTATTAAAATTAATACTAATTAATTAATACATTGGACTGACAAATAAAGTAAAAAAAACGGAGTCAATACAAATATTTTTATTCATTTTTCTAAAATAATTTTTTATTGTTTTTAGTATGTTTTTAGAGAGACAGACTGTGTTGACACATATAGTAAAAAAATGGTATTTTATAACATAAAATAAAGACAACACGGCATCACGGCATTACTAGTTTAAGGTTAAAGGAAAGCACCTTAATTTTCAACTTCTACGTTTTAGTTTTAAATTTTTAAACCGGAGTAATGAAAATGCTAAAATACTAGCATGGAATGCTAGTATTTTTGACACTAGTATTTAAGTTTTAAATACTATCAAAATATAATAATAAATAGTATAAATATGAAAGCAAACCCATTACTAAGCGTCAATAAAATAATTGAAGAAAGAAAAATTTCATGGGCATTTGGTATAGAAAATGCAAGATTCGTAATTCGTTGTGGGATTCTTTATCACTCTATTTCTGAAATGGTATTCTGTGAAGATTCACTTTTAATCGGAGAATTAGAACCACAATTTGACTCTAATGAAATTGAGTTTTTAAAGCAATTAAAAATTGAAAATTGGACATATACTGATTTTATTCTTTCTGCACTTCTTTTTTCTATTCAAGACGAAATAACTCGTGGTTCTCCTGGGTTTTTTACTTTATCTAAGGACATCATGCTTTTATTATTAGATGATACTCAACTTGGTGAATCCGTGTTTCATGTTTTGTATAAAATAAATCTTTTTTATTTCTTTCCAACAGGTGCTTTATATGGAATAAATTCTTTTTTTGCAGAATCGTTAGAATCACTTGGACCGAATTATAAATCCAATGTTCGTATTGTACCACGTTTTTTACAACTTTTTAATTTCTATTTTCCTTCTTTATTTAGAACTCAATGTCACGAAGATTGTATGAAGCAAAAAAGTATTGGGCCTTTAATTTTAGCTTTACATGTATTTGAATTAAGAATGGAATTGGGCCCCCAGAATAATCTAGGGTTTGAAATAGTTCCCTTCGTGTCTCGTTTTAATAAATTTAAACAACGGTTGATTAAAAATAAATTTTTAAATCAAGAATTTTTCTTAAAGTTATTTTTAAAAAAAAAAAAAATAAAGTATTTTTATGGATCAAATATTAAATTACAAATAAAGCAGTCAGTCTCAATTTCGGTAGCAGTTTTCTCTTTTGTTTTGCTCGGTACGTTCTCACTTTATCCCGTTTATGTTTCACAAACTGGACAGCAAACGGAAACCGGTTTTTCACGAAATCTTCCAGAATTACAAATTCTACAAGTAAAACCCCGATTTACACCCTCTATCCGAGAATCAACAAACCATGTGAATAGGTCGCGGATAATAATTACCCCACAAGCTATAAAAAATAACAATAGTGAATTTTAAAGAAAAAATTCTTTCGCGCCTCTTGGCTCTATTTTAGCAGGCGCATCAAATGATGCTCAGATTACACAGCATTCTGTTTTTGTTCCTAATCGAAAATATACATATCAATACTCAATTGTTAGATATGAAGGAATATATTATTTTTCTCCATTTGGTATATACGGGCATTACGGAAACCTCCAATATGATTTAGCAAAATATATTATTCCGGATGCCAAAAGAGTTTTTGCCGAACTTCAGGCTCCTTTTATTTTCTTAGGAGGATACAACTACGAATTAGATCATGTTCTGAAAAAACCTTTTCGAGATGGTTTTGGGTTAAACGATAAAAACTCGTACGTTGTTGTGGTACCGGCATTTCTAAATGGTCCGCGAACAAATAGTAGACCACCTTATGACTTTTCTTTGTTTGATTTTCGGATACAAGGACCTTGGATAGAAAAAAAAATGCCATCCTTGTTTCAAGTACTTGAAACAAGATTGTGGGAATCTATCCTTTGGACGCGTCAAAGAATACTTGCGGGGAATGAAAAACCTGAAGTCTTATTAAAACTGGTTTTAGACTCTATTGAAGATGGCTATAACCGGGCTATTACAGAAGAAATGCGCTCTATCCAAAACATTTTTTTAAATCCTTTAAATTTTGGATCTCCTAAACTTATTACGAACGCCGATTCTTGTTTTGCATTTTTAAATCAAATGCTTCTTCAAGGGAGAGAAAATGATTTACTCGCTGTAAAAAATCACAAACTAGAATATACCAAGCTATATAATAAAAGAATTATTAGTAAAAATTTTTTTATTCGTCAAGCTGTAACAGGTGCAATTATACAAATTGAAGTATCTCAGGCATTTGCTGATTTAATAAAATCACCAACCTATAAAAACCACTTTATAAAGCGTCATGCTCATTTGACAGAGGAGTTAAAATACGAACTTCAACAGTTTGTTGAATCTTACAAAACTAATTCAAATTTTGATGTAAAACAGGCTGAAGAGTTTTTAAAAAAACTCACTGAAGCAGAAAAACAAGCTGATTGGGAATATTTAACTACACCGTCTTCAAAAAATGGATCATATGCCAGATTAGAAAACATATGTAACGAGGTATTAAGATTAGGGGATTCGTACGGAAATAACGGTCAAATTTTAGATTTAACGATTGGATCCGCTGAAACATTGGCAACGAGAGCAAATAAGCCTAAAAATTTTAACATTGAAGAATCTTTGATTTCAAAAGAAAAGAATTTGTTTCCAACCCTTTCTAATCTATCTCCAACTGAATATCGAAAATTAATTAAGCAACAAACTAGCCCATATGCAAAAAAGCTACTTACTCAGTCGTTTCCAAAAAATGTGACTCAAAACCAATATAATAGTGAAAAGAGAGATTTTAATAGAAATTTTGAAAATGAAGATTCCATTACTTTTGATTTTTATGAGCCAAACGACTCAAAAAAAACTCTAGTTCAGAAACCATTACAGAAAAACACAATTACACAAAATAAAATTGAAGAAAAAGTCAACACTGATGAGTGGCCAATTGAAGAAGAAGTCAACACTGATGAGTGGCCAAAGGTTCCCGCTAGAAAAACATCAGATGACGAGAGGCTAAAACGACTTACTACTACATTCCCGAATGTACCAGAGCGAAAAACGTCAGACGAAGAAAGACTGGAACGTCTTCAAGCCAAAAAGAAAGATGGAACTGAAAGTGATACATTCAAGTAAAAAATACTAAGTAGAAAAATAATACTTGACTGTGATGAAATGAAAAAATGGCAAAACAACAACTATTTCTCATGAAGTCAAAAATCCGGTATTAAAATAATTTTTAGATTTCTTTTACAAAAAAAACTAATTCGTTTTTTTCGTAAAAGAAATACTTGTTTTGGTAACTCAACAAATTCAAAATTGAAGTAGTATATTTGCTAAAGAAAAGTAGAGTATCTACGAATGGTATTCGTAGATTTCTAAAAATAATTTAAAAAAATTACTTTATCAAAAATTTTATTAAAACACAAAGGTTTTTATCTTATATATAAAAATATACTAATATGACAAACCAAATTTATGCTTTAAGCTTGCAAAAAATAGAAGCAGAAAAAACAAAATTAGATCTTCCTGATTTAGCTTATGATATGCATATAGCAAAACTCTATGCACTTATTTGCTGGGTTAAAAATCATATTAAGGCAACCCCTAGTGCCTTTATTGCAACGGTTGATCTTTATAGTCATTATAAATCGGATTTAGAAATTGTAAATTCTATAGCTACTATCTCGGAATTATCTTTTTATAAAGAAATTCAACAAGCATTGTTAGCAAACAACATTATTTGTGGTAAAGCTCGAGAAGAAGGGAAAAGAGGATTTACAGGAATAATATATTACGACAATTAATTTGAAAGGTAATAATAAAAAATATCGCGTACGATAATTTTTAAGAACCTAGTTAAGCAAATTAATTGCTTATGAAAAAAGAAAATTGGTATTACTGCGTAAATTGACTTTTATTGGGGTGATTTATTTAAAATTTCAAATTACTAAATAGTGAATTTAAAATACATTTCAAGCTATTTGAGAAATATATTGTAAGCTACGTTAGAATATTGAAAAACTCTCTTTGTATGATTGAAAAGATATATTACTAAAATTATAAAAACGAACCTCCAGAATTTTATTTATTGCATTCAATTGACTTCGAAGATGGTTCAATTTCCTTTTTAGCTAATCCTAAAGACTTTTATCGTAGAAAATTTGAGAGCTATGACGGTTTACTAAAAAGAGAATCTATATTTAAAACTTAGACTCTTTGAACCTAAATTCATTTGAAACAAATTTTTAGTTGCTTCCGGTAAATTTAGGTTTCAATTTTAATACAATCTCTATTTGCTATAGAGAATAAAAATTGCAAAAAAGCCCGTTTTTTGTGTGAAAATTTAAGATCAGCATATCGAATCACTTGGGATGATCGGTTATGCTGGTGTCTCCTAAATAATAGAAACGGGATTGAAAAACATATAAGTAATCAATTAGCTTGAGATTGTATGTTGGTTTCATTATACTTTGTATAATGAAACTTATAACCTAAGATTTCAAGCTTTGCTTTTTGGGGGGAGCGACGCTCCCCCCTTACCAAGGTTTCAGTTTTACTGAAACCCTTTATTAAAAATTTGTATAAGGACAAACTTGTCGAGTTATGCTTTTTTAATTAGTTAGATTACTACCAAAAAGGCTTATTTCTAAGATTGTGGCGTAGCCACAATCCAAGGTTTCGGAACGAAACCCAAGCATACAACAAAGTTGTATGCCCTAAAATTTCAGCATAGCTGAAATCCAATGTTTCGGAACGAAACCCTTTGGCCTTAGCTTATGAAATAAGCTACAGGCTTATTTGATTTTATTAGCAAAGCTTAGGAGTTGGTTTAATTAGACTTTGTAGCAGAGCTACAAAGTCTAATTAAACTTACAAGCCCTAAAATTTCAGCTATGCTGAAATTCAAGGTTTCGTTCCGAAACCCTTTGGTAGGCACGAAGTGCCAACCTGCAAGGTTACTTCGCTACTCCAGTTTAATTTTAAGATTTGAGCTACACTAAAATTAGCAGTAGATCATAGTATAGCTATTGTATTGTATAAGCGTGCCAACGCAAGCCGTACTGCTCGGGATGCCATGACGCGAAAAGATCTTTTGATTAAAAATGCCGGTTTGTATCATCACTCTGTTCAAATGATGCAATCATCATTGCAACATGATGGTTTTGTAGCCATAGTTGCTCGTTATCATAAAGGACAAGCAGAACAGATTTTACAATCCTATATTTATGCAACATATGTTCTTTGTGACTTTGAGATAAAAAATTGGACCAAGGCATATGGAATTCCTGACAACATTAGTATGCTAGTATTTGATCTAATTTTTCATATTAGACATGTAGTGTATCTTATTGAAGTGTCGGCTAAATTACCTACGGAAAACAATACACGTTTATCGGTTTATACAAGCAATTTTGTTTCATATTATGACAGACGACTCATCTTGTTGATGAAACAAAAAAATACGCTTGATGAATGGGTCAGGGTATTAAAATCTCCGGAAGATTATGCAAAATATAAAAGGTATATTGATCATGAAATGTCTCAGTTAGAAAACCTATTAAATAATCTGAACAGAGATCCAAATCCACTGGTTATAAACTTTCAAATAAGCTGTAGCCAGTATATTAATCAAGGAAACATTTTTGCTGATTTTATATGTATTTTAGATACACATAAAGATCTTCTTAACGATTTTCAATCGTCTGATTTTCAACTTTTGACTTCAGCAAGAAAGTCCCAACTATTAAAGGCATTCGATGAACTTGCTGATGAATATCAGCTAAACATTTTGAGTAACCCAAAAAAAAATTAAAACTGCTTAAATTAGGATTGAAATTATGAAACCCGAACATTTGAAAGACTATAATGTAAAAACTATATCTGTAGACAATTTATTAATTGATTGGCCTTTTGAGAATCTATTCACACGGTTTCTTTTTCATCATGGCAGAAAAGTACGTTCTTTAAAAAAATTTGTAATCGAACACAAAGAGCTTTTCTACGATAAATTTTTGATTGTTGAAGATGACATATACTATTTTAAAAATGGAGAATTCCTAAACTTAACCGCTGTTCCATATCCTAATCTTATTGCTAGTGCTATATATAATATTTTAGTAGAAGCTGAAAAAAATAATCGCCTTGAACTCTATGCTATTTGTTGGACAACTATATTAGATAATCTACTGTGTCCCTTAGTTCATAATGAAGTATTGTATGTGTTAAAACAAGGTGAATTTTTTGAAAAAATTCCACTTCAAATTATCAAGTACTCTATATACCATATAAAACTATTAATAGATAGTACAAACAATAGGTATTTTTATTTTTACCCAGAATTAAAAAATTCTATTTTTTTTTATAATATTTTAACGTATATTGGTATTTCAAATAAAGAAGCTTTAGCTTTAGCAGAAAATTGCATTGCTAATAATGATTTAAATGAAATGAAATCATATCTCCAAAATTTATATGAAAAAAAAAAAAACATTTTGTAGAAAACAATCCTAAAAACAAGAAAGCTTCATTTTATTGGAATTTGTATAATTCCAAATAAAATGAAGCTTTCTTGTTTTTGAGAAGCTGGCCACTTCCAAATAATAATTTTGTATTAGAAACGAAAAAATAAAATGAGATGTTTCTAATTTAGCTCATAAGATGCATATCGTAAAATGCATCACCAATCATATTGGTGATTTTATTGCACCACCATACCATATATATGATTAAACTCATATAGAGTTTAAAAACTAATTTTAGTTTGTGTTTCTAGAGAGACAGACTGTGTTGACACATATAGTAGAAATAAAGTATTATATAAAACGTAAAACTTATGTGTTATATAAATTTTACGTTATTTTATCAAAAAAATTGATTAAAAATTTTTCATGGAGAGTTTGATCCTGGCTCAGGATGAACGCTGGCGGCATGCTTAACACATGCAAGTCGAACGAAAAAGAAAGAAATAAGTAATTATTTCTTTCTTTTTAGTGGCGGACGGGTGAGTAACGCGTAAGAATCTACCTTTAGGAGGGGGACAACAACTGGAAACGGTTGCTAATACCCCATATGCTGAGGAGTGAAATAAATTTTGCCTAGAGATGAGCTTGCGTCTGATTAGTTAGTTGGTAAGGTAATTGCTTACCAAGACTATGATCAGTAGCTGGTCTGAGAGGATGATCAGCCACACTGGGACTGAGACACGGCCCAGACTCCTACGGGAGGCAGCAGTGAGGAATTTTCCGCAATGGGCGAAAGCCTGACGGAGCAATGCCGCGTGGAGGACGAAAGCCTATGGGTTGTAAACTCCTTTTCTCAGAGAAGAAGTTTTGACGGTATCTGAGGAATAAGCATCGGCTAAATATATTGGCCCCTACACAAAGTGATTTTGTAGGTAAACTTGGCTCATAACGGTGAAACCCTAACGATAATGCGGTAATTTCTTTATTTCTTTTTAATAAAGAAGTTAATTTTTTCTACTGTGTAGAAAAAATTTAGGCGAGGGCAATACCGTGGGAAGTCTATTTAGTGAAAACGCAAAAAGAAAAAGGATTCATTTATGTCACCTTTCCGAGGGCGTTAGCTGTTTGGTATTTAGATGATGGTACGAAACGATCTGATACAGAATCATGTCGAATTGCAACTCAATCATTTTCAGAAAATGAAAACAAATTAGTACAAGAAGCTCTTGCAACTAATTTTGGTGTTTCTGCGAAAATAGAAGATTGGGGGCGAACAAAAAAAGGTAATACTCCTTATTCACTTGCAATTCTAAGGAAAGATTATATATCTTTCGTGATATAATGTATCCTATCGTAAAAGCCGAAATACCAAGTATGCTTTATAAACTATAATGACCCCGTAACGACTGAGGAAATGTTCTTTAACAAAGTACGAGATATTTTCTTTTTTCTATATTCAATATATTTCAATCTACTGAATAATACAAAATATTATTCATACGACAAAAAGAAAGTATAATACGCCGAGCTCTTGATTTCATTCATCAAGATGATGGTATAGTCTATGCTCTAGGAAACTAGGGATTATCATGAACTCCGTGCCAGCAGCCGCGGTAAGACGGGGGATGCAAGTGTTATCCGGAATAATTGGGCGTAAAGCGTCTGTAGGTGGTTTACCAAGTCTGTTGTTAAAAATCAGGGCTTAACCCTGATCCGGCAACAGAAACTAGTAGGCTGGAGTACGGTAGGGGCAGAGGGAATTCTCGGTGTAGTGGTGAAATACGTAGATATCGAGAAGAACACCAATAGCGAAAGCACTCTGCTGGGCCGAAACTGACATTGAGAGACGAAAGCTAGGGGAGCGAAAGGGATTAGATAAATCTGACCCGCTCTAAGCTTCAGTAACTACGAAGCTTGGTTTTAATTATATATAATTAAAATTTTAAATATAGGTCGAAGGTGTCCCCTTAAATTGTGAAATTTAAGTGCGCATCCAGCTATATCGGGGAACCTTTTATACTTAGTCTAAGTATAAAACAATCCCGAGGGAAGTTTTTTAACCCCGTAGAGACTATGAATACTCAAGAGATAGTAGGTATGAAGAATTCTTTAAAAAATGTGAATTTGACAAAAAAAATTCTTAAAAACATACCTTTGTCGGATTCTTGTGTAAGCATTATTTTAGGTTCAATTTTAGGTGATGGTTCATTAAAAATTCATAAAAAGTATAAAAACGCTCGGTTTAAGTTTCGTCATAGTATTACTCAAAAAGATTATTTTGAATGGAAAGTTTCTATGCTTAAACAGATTTCATCTGAAAACTCAGTGATTATTCAAAAGCCCGATGGTTTTTCTACTAATCAAAAGCTTTTATACCAGAGCAGGGCTTTAGAAAGTTTAACTACTATATATAGTAGAACATATTCTCATAATACAATTGAGATTAAAAGAAGTTGGCTTAATCATTTAACACCCTTATCTCTTGCTATTTGGTGGTTAGACGATGGTTCACTCATTTCTAATAAAAGAAAAGGCGTTCTTTGTACTGATGGTTTTTCGAAAGATTTTGTAGAGATTTTATCTAAGTATTTGTTTGTGGTTTGGGGTATAACTGCTCGTGTAGCTAGTGTTTCTGGGAAAAACAGGAAACTTTCAAAACAAACTGAATATTATAGGCTTTGGTTTTCTACAACTGAATTAAAAAAATTTTTAAGAATAATTTTACCTTATATTCCAACTCAAAGTTGTTTATCAAAAGTAATGATTACGTATAAAGATCTTGAACTTCAACAACGCTGGATCTCTGAAGTGAAAACTGCATTACCTTTATTTTTTTAAAAAAGCTTTTTCAGAGAATGATATAGTCCGTATGTTTTTGGCAATATATTTATTCGCAAAAATACATGACCCCTGTAGTCCTAGCCGTAAACGATGGATACTAAGTGCTGTGCGACTCAAAACGTCCAGTGCTGTAGCTAACGCGTGAAGTATCCCGCCTGGGGAGTATGCTCGCAAGAGTGAAACTCAAAGGAATTGACGGGGGCCCGCACAAGCGGTGGAGCATGTGGTTTAATCTGATGCAACGCGAAGAACCTTACCAGGGCTTGACATCCCATCTGATTTTTTGAAAAAAAAATCTTTATTATCAGGTACTTTGTATCTTCGATAAAGATGGTGACAGGTGGTGCATGGCTGTCGTCAGCTCGTGTCGTGAACAAATTTATCTCGCGACCTTAAGAAGCGATTCTTATGTTAAATCTAGCTCATAACGGTGAAGCCTAACGCAATGACAAATGCTATGGTAATACCGTGGGAAGTTCATAAAAGTTTGTCTAACACTATCAATTATGTTTAAGAAAAATGAAATCTACAAATTTACAATTTTCTGTTTCAAATACATCCGATTCTTTACATAGTTTCCTTATGGGGACCATTCTAGGAGATGGCTATATTACGAAACGAGGTGCTTTGCAAGTTGAGCATAAAGATTATGCGTATACGAAATGGAAATTCGACTTTTTGCGTGAAAAAGGTGTACTAAATCCTTCTACTACAATATCAAAAGTTAAACGAATTCATCCAAAAACTCAACAAGAATCTATATCATATAGATTTTATACCATTCCAGTTTTTAAACATTGGAGAACTCTTTTTTATTTGGAAGCAACAATACCAGATCAAAAAGCAACGAAACGAGTACCTAAAAACATAGAAAATTTATTAGTAGAGCCATTAAGCATAGCTGTCTGGTTTATGGATGATGGTGGCAAAGGAGGTAACACGCCAAGTGGCGCTATTATTTCAGTGTTTAAATTTTCTGATATGGAAATTATAGCTTTACAAAATTGTATATTCAAAAATTTTGATATTTGCACTAATTTTCATGCTCCAAAAAGTTCTAGACAATTATATATTCCAAAAAAAGAATATGAAAAATGGTGCAATTTAGTTTCTTCTTTCATTATACCTACTCAAAGGTATAAACTTTTTATAACCCCGTAACGACTGAGGAAATGTTTTCATTTAAAAACAGAGTACGAGATACTTGATAGTAAATTTATTTTTTAATGAAATAAATACTAAAAAGTATAACACGCTAGCTCTTATTTGCTACAAATAAGATGAAGGTATAGTCTATGCTCATAAGAAATTATGGGATTGATTGTAAACATATATTATAAAAAGTTTTATTTTTTATAGAACTGCTGTTTATAATTGGAGATGTTGGGTTAAGTCCCGCAACGAGCGCAACCCTTGTCTATTATTGCTAATTTTATTAGGAAATTATAGAGACTGCCGGTGATAAGCCGGAGGAAGGTGAGGATGACGTCAAGTCGGCATGCCCCTTATGTCCTGGGCGACACACGTGCTACAATGGCCGAGACAATGAGATGCTACCTCGCGAGAATACGCTAACCTCAAAAACTCGGTCTTAATTCGGATTGCAGGCTGCAACTCGCCTGCATGAAGCTGGAATCGCTAGTAATCGCCGGTCAGCCATACGGCGGTGAATACGTTCCCGGGCCTTGTACACACCGCCCGTCACACTATCGGAGTTGGCTTGGCCCAAAGTCGTGACTTTAACCTGGAAGGGAAAAGAGCGCCTAAGGCAGGGCCGGTGACGAGAGTGAAGTCGTAACAAGGTAGCCGTACTGGAAGGTGCGGCTGGATCACCTCCTTATTGGTTGCAACACCATAATATATAATATAATATATTATAAAAAACCCTGCTTTAGTTTTGGTAATAATATCAATAAAAGCGTAGAATTCAAATTGATAAGGCGTTGCGGCACCGTGACGTTTTGCTATTTATATAAACAAAAATAAAATGATTTTGAATTATATGAGAAATCCTCAAGTATTGTTGTTAAAAAACCCTACTGGTTTTTTAAACCAAATAAATAATTATCAATTTGATAATGGAATACTAAAATGGCCTTTTGGCCTTGAAAATGCAGAACTTGTTTTAAAAAATTCTTTTCGGTTCAATACTATTTTTTCAATGCTAAACTCAATTAATTTTTGCGATGAACTTTCATTACATTTAGATACTGTCCAAATTGAAGAAAACCCTTTATTGTTGGAGACTGTTGATCTCGAGGATTTTCCTTTTTACGACTCAAATTTATCGGCACAAGATTATTTTAATACAAACATTAATCCTTTATTTGAAAACTATTTGAGTTTTGTTCGCTCTTCATTCTTCTATTTGCTAACAGATGTATTCATTGAGAATAAAAGATATAGGTTGATAAAATTTATGCGCATATGTTGTATTTTTTTGAAGACACCTACCTCAGTAGATACTATTTTAATTGATGATCTAAAAAAAAATAATATTGTTCAAAATTTTACTTTAGAGTTGTTGGAGAGTTTACACTCCTACTTCGATGAAGAAACAATACTTCGGATTTCTAAACATAGATCATTTCGTAATCTTGAAGAAGCATATGTATTCTCTCCTTTTTTAACTCTTTTTGATTTTTATTTTTCAAAGAAATTTGTTTTTACGTGTATACGAGACTGTTACGAGAATAATAATATTGTGCCGTTAGTAGTAGCACTTCGGGTTTATGAAGTGAAATTAGCAGTTCAATATGAACCAAGTTTAGAAAATTATTTTTATGAAAAATTTAAAATTTTTAAAAAATTTTTAGTTAGTAATAGATTAATAAAAAAAAGATTTCTGATTATTTTATTAAAAAAAAATAATTATATTGAGATTGATTCTGAAATTAAATTGAACACAATTGGGCTTTTGTTGTGCGGCACATTTGCTGCTTTTAGCTTGCACCAGTCTTTTAGCTTAGATAAAACGATTTCTAATCCACCCTCATTTTCAGGATTACAACAACGAGCTACAGTTCAAGCTCAGACCCGATTACTAAATACTCCAGGTTTTACTCAAACAGCTAACTCGAAACCTGGTTTTATATCAAAAACTATTAGTAAAATAACTAGAGGTAGGTTCTCTTTATCTCCCCCTGCTGCCACTGTCTCTGACATTCTATTCGAAGATCAGCCTATTTTTGGTAATCATGAATTTCATTATAAAAGAACAAAATATATTTTTCAAACATTTGAAATTAAGGGCATACAATATTGGTCTCCTTACGGGATAAACGGGCGTTTCGAAACCTTGGAAAAACTTTTAAAAAAATTAAATACACATATAAAAAGAAATTTCCCTAATCACATTCTTTTTGGTGGTCAAGCTGTTCCAGATCACATACAGACTGTACAAGCACGTGAAGGTTTGAATATCACACGAGAAGAAGCAATCGCAGTTATAGTCCCTGCAGATCTAAATCCCATTCGAACAAATAATCAAGACTTAACTGATAAGTTTACTAATTTTGATTATCGCATTCCTTCAACTGCTTTAAAATCGCAACTAAACCTTAAATACTTGTTTTATAATCGCCAACTCCATGCGATTGCTCGTACTAAGCTTATAATGAGTAAAAACGGGCCAAAAGTTCAAGGGCAAAAAAAGAAGTTTAATTTTAATCAATATTGGCTAATTTCTCCACAAGTTGAATTGGGGTATCGAGAAGCAGCTGATAAAGAATATAACAACATAATTGAAAAATTTTGTCGCGAACATAAAATAAACCCTGAAGAAACAGAAAGCTATTTGGCTTTCAATGATTGCATGCTTTTAAACAGCCGCACAAAAGATCTGCATGATGCAACAACTTATTATTCAAAATATAAAACGGTTATTAGTGAATCTATGCTTACGCCTAATTATTTGATAGAGCAAATTATTAAAGGGGCCCTTATACAAGCAAATCTTGGACAAGATTTTCGATCTCTTATTCAAATCCCTCACTATTGTAAGGATTCTTTAAAAAAGCACAAAAATTTAGATAGAGAAGTCATCTCTTTACTCAATAAAATTGTTGACAACAGTAAAACTATTGATGACTTTAATAAGGTAGAAGCAACAGTTGCTATAGCTAATTTTAAAACTCAGTTAAAGAAAGTGCTTTCACAAAATAAGGTAGTTTCGTTGCAAAAAGTTCAAGAGTTTATTAATGGCAATAATAATTATAATCTTGAACTAGGGAATTTTTATTCAAAAACAAAAAAGCGGCAGAGTATTTGATCGTACTTTTGAAACTGCCTTCAACTTAATGAAGGACGATGGTATACAACGAATTATTGTAATAAATAACCCAGATCAAATTTCAACTACTTCTCAAGAATTAGCAGAAAATGAATTAGCAGGAAATGATCCATATTTAACCAAAATGGCAAAAAACTTGCTTGATACGGCGATAGATCAAACCAGCTTGAGGCAAACAATTAAAGATTTAAATGAACAAGCAGACCCTTTTTCTGAGGCCGACTCTTTTTCTGGGTTTAATCTTTTTTCACTTAAAAATGAAAAGGAAGAAAGTGAGGGTAAAGATAACCAAAATGATGGTGGCCCAGGTGGTGGTGGCCCAAGTGAAGGTGGCTCAAGTGGTTATGAAGGCATGGATGGAGGCTCGGGTGGTGATGAAGACCCAGATGGAGGTCCGGGTGGTGATGGCGGCTTAGACAAAAATTTAGAAGGAGATCCTGGCGAAGGGCCAAGTGGAGGTCTCGGTGGAAGTAGAGACGACCAGATCGGAAAGGATAGAGGTAGAAAACCAAGTGGTGGTAATAGTTCAGATAGAAAACCAAGGAGCAATGAGGAATCAAACAAGCCAGTGGATAAAAAACGATATGGTCCTCCAACTACTCCCGCTCAATCATTCAAAATACCTGCTTATAGAAAGTAAAGGCAAATTACAAACTTGGTATACTTGTATAAGGTGTATTGATAAAGTAAAAATATATTTTTATTTTTTATTATATTCAATCTGGTATAATTAAATCTATTGGCTTTTCAACTACGATTATTATCATTTCCTATTAGTTTTTTTATTTTAGTTTATGGAATCAAATTAATTAATTCAGTATTATTATTATTGAATCAAATTAATTAAGTCAGTATTATTGATTATTGAATCAAATTAATTAAGTCAGTATTATTATTATTTACTCTATCTAATAGAGCCATTTCATTCTAATTATATAATTGGATAATTAAATAATGCTTTAAAAGTTAAAGACTGTACTATTTTTAATAAAGTAAAAACAGTTTCCTAATTTATATGATAAAACTTTAATTTGTATAGTGAGTGGTATAAAAATTTAAAAAATTTTTAACTTAAATTCAACACAATCTATAAAACTTGATTATAAATAAATATAAAGCTATACTAAACTTGTTTAAGAATAAATTATATTCATTACCATTTATTCTATTTTATTTATAAAATAAAATAGAATTTCATACTAATTAAAATATTTCATGGTGTTTTTTGATAAAAAATCTTAGAAACGGTGATATTAAAATAAACTAGAAACATTAAACAATAAAATTAAATTAAGTTATGACATTGCCAATACCGAACAAACCTAATTGGAGCAGCCGTGTAGGATTAGGAACAGCTATTGCAGGAGGAGTTAGCCTTTTCATTGAGCGAACAAGTACCTCGCATGTAAAACTTCAGCAAATAAAAATACAAAACAATCAACTGAAATTTGATCGAGAAAAATTTTTACATCAAAAACGGCAAAATAAAATCCAAAACCGATTGCAACAAACTGAGCAAATATCAGAAATCTATAAGGCCGAAAAACGAAAAGAAATTTCGTCTGATCAAAGTAAATTTTTAATTGAAGCTATACAAACACCAATTCCTGTGTATCCGGCTCCAAAAATTAGAGATGAACGCCAATCTTCGTTTGACCCCAAAAAACCAGGTTTAGGCCCAATTACGCTTTCGAATGGCAAAAAAAAATTTGTCACAGAAAAAAATTTAAATGAAGACACTAGCTTTCAAGAAATTGATGACCTATCGTTCAATTTGCTGATACTGCCAACAGTTTTAGGAGCGTTTACTGGATTACTGTGTTACATTTTAATGTATAGATTATGGGTTTGGAGAAATGTTATTTTACATAAAATAAAAAATTTATTTATGTAGTATTTTTTTGCTGATTTATTTAAATTATCGACTTTTCTTAAAACAAGGAACCGCTAAAAAAAAAACGCGTAAAGCTAATTGGTTTAATTTTATGCTTGTAGGGTTTCGCCCCGAAACCTTGCATTTTAGCCAAGCGAAAATAGTAGAAGCATAAAATTAAACCAATTAGCTTTTTTCATTCACATCAGACAAGAATTTAATATTCTCAAAATCAAAACATATGTACGAATTGCAAGGTTTGACATGTAAATATGAATTTACTATTTATCACAAACGTAAAATATTTTTAATATTGTTCCTAAAGCTACGCTCTAATTTTCCAAATATTTTTGTTGCAATTCTGTTTTTAAGAGTGTGGATCCAAGAATTGAATCGTCTTTATTTGAACATTCTCTTAATGGTTCTTGGTGAATGGAATGCTTTGAAATTAGTATAAGCTTACGAGCGATGTTTTTATAAATACTATAAATAATATAAATATACATAATATACCTTATTAAATTTAAGGTAGATAAAATCAAAATAAAAATTAGTAAAAACTTTGTTAAAAAACTTCACTTAGATAATTCAATTTTTCTAACGTAATTCTAATAGTATTTCAATAAAAGTGAATTATAGTAAATTTTGACTAAAACTCTTTTTTAACTACATAGCAGACTATGTAGTTAAAAATTTAACTCTCATCGATATTAGTACCGTTACCGTATTGTAATTAAAAGACAATTAAATTCAAATTTTACAAAAAATCAGTATCTCATAATACAAATTATGAGTTTCATATCCATTATAATGGATAATGGATACTATATAGTTTTCATTTTTTTTTATTTTTGCTTAATATTCTAAATAATTATTTAATTTCAATCTTCAATTTTCGTAATAAGTTTTAAATAATATCATTCTAGTACGGTCATTTCAATAGGATCGTCTATCTCTGAAGTTTGAAAAGATAGTATACATTGAAGTACTTTCCCACCTGAAGATTGAATAAGGTCTTCAACGACACATACGTAACCCTCATAAAGATTTTTTTCAGGAAAATTTTTTTTTAAAGCAACTCCATCATTTAATTGAATCCTTTGTATAAAAGATAAATTAGATGGTTTACAAGTATTTGACATATTTGAATTTGATATAATGGAAGTTTTAAATATTAAATAAATTTTTAAAACTTCCATTATTTATTAAAAGTAATATACCATTTATTTTGTCTAGAGTAAATTCTTAAAGTTAGAATTCTTCAATTATCCCGTTTCTCTAATCTGCCATTCCGAGATCTGCCATTCCGCATCCAAGTTCGTATTGCTAAGATTGCTCCCAGAGTAATTCCAGCTAAAAAAAGAGCACCAGCCAAGCCTGGCTTAGACGAAGTATCTGATGTTTGTATTCCATAATTGGGAGTCGCTACTCCTACAATTCGCTGTAGCGTTTCAGGCTGTCTAAAAGAAGAACGGATATCTGCAGTTTCTGCACTGTTTGAAAAAGTTTCACAACGGTCATCATTCAACCAACGGATGTCTGCAGTTTCTGCACTGTTTGAAAAAGTTTCACAACGGTCATCATTCAACCAAGAGTCATCGTGCTGGAAAGACGGGTTGTCAACACTTATAGTTGTAAATCGGCAATTTGAGCTTTCATTACCAGGTTGATGAGAAAGTAGAGTTTGGTTGTTTAAAGTTTCAGTTAAATCTGTCTTTTTTTTAGAAAAATTAACAAAATTAAGTGGAAAACTATTTAAAAATGGAAAAAATTCAAAAGATATCGTTGGTTGAAAGGTGCTATAAAATCGATTTTTAGAAGTGACTATATTTGGCATATTTCTACACTCCAATTGAAAACTTACATTTTGTTTTTGAAATTGAGTACTTATAAATGGTAGGTTCGTCGAAACAACTATTTCTTTTTTGTTTACTATCACAATGTGGCCCAAAGACAAAGTAAATTCGGAATTGTTATGTGTACGGTAGACTTTACCAAGTGTATTGAAGCTTCTCACACTTAATAGACGCGATTTGTCATATGTGGGGTTCTTCAAATTACATCCATTAAAACTTAAATTGCAATTCATTCCAATAAAAAATTTGGTACTACCATTTATATTCTGTAGATATTGGAGTTGAAACTCAGGTTCTAGAGTAAGCCAACTAGGTAAAGAAACACCTGATTGTAAATTGTAAATTTTATTTATTCTCAATGGTATACTAATTTGGCAAATAATGTTTCTATTTGAGAAATAATCAGTATTTAGAGCCACAGAACTAGAGAGATCTTCTTTTGCTTCTGCTAGAAGAAGCTCTGCTATTGTGCTACTTCCTACTGCTTCTCCAGTTTCGGCTTGAGAAAGGTTTACTATCGTGTTACTTCCTTCTGCTTCTCCAGTTTCTGATTGAGAAACATTTACTATCGTACTACTTCCTACTATTTCTCCAGTTTCGGCTTGAGAAAGGTTTACTATCGTACTACTTCCTTCTGCTTCTCCAGTTTCTGATTGAGAAACATCTGCTGTCGTGGTACTTCCTGCTGTTTGGAAATGGTATTCTACAAAATTGCTAACTTCATTATATAAGTTTTCGGCATACTGCTTTATTCCATTAAAGGTTGGAGTTAAAGTAGCAATTCGTTCTTCAAGCGGATTAGTTGCAATACTGGCATTAACAATTCTATAATCTTTGTGAGCTCGAGTTAGCTCCCGCAACCTTTCTCTAAAAAAATTTGTACTAGATCGAACTTCATCCGGTAAAAACTCAGCCGTTTCAAGGCTTCTTAGTGTGTGATGAATTTTGTAGCCAATCCGACCAATTTCTTCTATTCCGACTCTTGATAATATTTCTAGTTGATAAAGTTGGTATCGTGTATCCATAGTATGATTTAATAATAATTTATGTTTAATAATGTTTAATAAATATAAAATCTTGTGGTAGATTTTAAAAATACCATCTAAATACAGAATATTTTTGATATTTCGTGGAAATTGAAGACTACCAAAATATTGATTTTATAATATATAACACGAAAAAAATTATACATGCAAGTTTATTTTTTACTAAAAAAAACTAATAAGTATAAGTAAAGAATATATCTTTTTTTATATATTCGACATTGATAAGTAGATTTCAATTTTTTTAAACTTTAAAATCTTTTAATCTATTTTTCTACTTTTTTTCTAGCTTGCGTTCTGTACAAATTTTATTTCAAAAAATTACTTTTTATTTTAATTAAGCTTGAGCTAATACAAAATTAGCTACCAAAGGAATATTTGATAAACAAGAGCTTTGTGCTTATAAAGCGTAAGAAACCATTTATTTAGAAGCAATCGGCGGTTTTTTAAAGTGGATAAAAACGTAAAATCCGCTGCCCATACAGTATTCTTTTTACAATTTAGGTTTCTATTTTCCAAAACGTTAGGAAAAGTGTAAATACTATCTTGTTTTTTGCTGTTACGTTTGTTAATCCTGTCCGATCTATTCATTCGATTTGATTCAGATATCGAACCTTCGATATTTCCCTCAAAACTAGGTCGTTGTTGTCCGTCTGGCTTCATTATTACTTTTTCCATCTCAATTAGTGGCGGTTTAGCATTTTCTTTCATTTGAGCTTTTAAAATATATATTTTTTTGTAAAGAACTCCGGAAATTTCAGGTAAGCTTTCACTGCCAACAGTTAAAGTTACAAAAAAACTGTTGGCAGTGAAAGCTAGATTTAATTATCTTTACAAGAAAAAGATATTTTTTTGTAAAGGACCCTGGAAATTTCACGTATATTGAACCAAAAGGGGGTTTATGAAAAATCGAAAAAAAAAGAGAAGAAAAAATGGGTTTAATGCCTCAACGACTTCAGGGGGGTTCTACCTATTTTTTGTACTATCTATTAGTCTATTTATTCGGTCCAAAAAATTTTTAATAATTTGAAGTGAAATTTTTTCAAAAAATGTATCTCATCAATAAAATGGACTTTATTATTTATTTCCTGGTGCAGCTTCAACTGAAGCTAGATCAAATGGGAAGTTGTGAGCGTTACGCTCGTGCATTACTTTTATACCTAAGTTAGCACAGTGGATGATGATTAAAGTTTTGTAATCGTAAAAATTCATTTTCGAGCGCCAATACACAAATAGATTCATATACAAATGGATTTATCATGATTATGGGGATCCAACTCATGTATAGTAAGTAAGAAGACCTGTACAATATATATTTTTTCAATAGTATTCATGAGTGCAGACACTCTTTTATCAGTAGTGTGGATGACTAACCCGTAATTCTCAAAATACTCGTGTAGCAAAATGTTTTTGACGTCGTCAATGGTGACTGATTTTTTTCCACAAATTAAACTCCCTACTTGGCCGTGGACCATATTGAATTCAGGCATGGCTTTCAAAAAAGTGACTTCTTGCTTTTTGCGATAAACCCAAGTACAACTTTTACGATCTTTATGTACTATATCTATGTCAAAATGTATTTTTTCTCCATTGGAATCTAATTCGTTATTTGAATACCCAATTGCTTTAAAAGCAGCCATAATTTTTGAACTTTTTTAGTAAAAATGTACTATGATAAAAATACTATTTCATCCATATATTTACTTTATTTACTAGATGTCTTTCTAAAACGTATTAAGCTGGTGGGAAATGTATTCTACTGATTTTCCTCAAAATTGATTAGTTCGATTCCTTTAATAAAGACGCGAGATCTTATATAGAACTCTATTTTTTCGTTTCCGTTTCTTTTTTCAAATATGCTTTTAAAGCTATCGAAAAACTTTTTTTTGTGAAAGGGACAATTTTACAAACTTGGTTCATGTACTCACTATAATGTGTATGGAGTTGGTGTAAACTTACAGTAGATAAAAAATCGAATTTAAGATAGTTTTTGACCCAGCTTTCCAATTCTATTTGTTGAATAACTCGTGGCCTAGCTTGAGTTTTTAATTCTTTATCTGACAGTATTTCTCGTTGATACTGGGTTAAGGTATTCGTCATCTTTGTATTTTCACTTCATTTAAATTGATTTCAAATAGAATATACTGTTTCTATTTTGTTTGAATTAAAATTTTGTGACTAATTTTATTCGTCACAAAATGAATTCTGATGGTATTCTATGGTATAGAACTTTAAACATTCTAAGCTCTATACCTTTAATTATACGCCATTTACCAAATGAACTAAAAAAAATGTCATATACTATATAGAGAGGGTTTGAAAGACTTAAAAGCTAAGCTTCAAAAGTTTTGATATTTGTTTTTTACGAATTTGAAGAATTCGTAAAATACTGTTTTTTTGCCGGATGGAAATATTTCCATTATACTTGCAATTAAGTAAAGAATAACGCCTTACTATTAGAGATCAAAGTCAGTTTGAGAATCTTTTATGTCTCTAACCCTTGTTTCTGGAGAGAGCAATCTAGTAAAAGAAAATTTTTAAAAGAATTTTTAAAGATATATATTTCTAATCATTTATGGCTGTAATTACAGCCATAAATAAACTATTTATATAATGTAAATCAGTAAAAATTTACCTTTTACTAATAAAGGTCAAAGTCAGTTTCAAGGGTCTCTACTTCTACATTAACAGAAATTTCGCTGATTTCTTCTGCACCATCTTCTTTCTTTCCAAGCAATTCTTGCGCACTAATTTCACTTTCTTTAGTTAGATCTGCTAGTATACCCAGATTTTCGGTAAATACTGCAGCAGGTTCACTTTCTATTGCTAGTATTCCTAATTTTGATATTTTAGTTGATAGTATTTCTAATTCTAATGGTGTACTTGATCCTCCAGAAGAGTTTTGCTCATTAGAAAGAGGTTGAAGTGTGATACCGTTTACTTGAGTAAAAATAAAATCATCGTTGTCTTCAAAACGGAAAAAAGGGTGTTTTTTAGTTGAATTAAACTTACCAATATAAAAAGCCTCAAACGTCATATTTTCGTAAATTTCATTCCTGCCACATCTGGTACCAATTTTTGACTGATTGCGTGGATCTGTTTCAGACCAAATAAAACACTCTAAGTTGGTAATGTCTTCACTTGATAAACGAGGTAATTCAAAGCGATCCATATAAGTTTTATATTCTTCCAAAGCATGATTTGCTTCAAGCCCTAATTTACCATAAGCATAATTGAGTTTCCCCTTAACATGTGATAAAAATAAATGATCGGGGGATAATTTCAACTCACTTGTCAAAGAATTAATTCCGCCTGATAAGGAATTTAAACACTCAAACGTTTTAAGAATAAGGTAGTCAATATAAAATTTTTTGCCAGTCTCTGTGTAATTTGTTAAATTTTTAAATTGGTCGGATAATTCTAAAGCAATATTGAGCATATGATTTATATAATAGATAGCTATAATAGCTTGCTCATTGTCTGGGAAATTAAACGTGTTAGCAAATGTTCCCATTTCTTGAACACCCCAAATAAGATTTTCTGAATATGATTGCTTAAGAGGCTTTAAAACACCAAAGTCATCCAGTATACCGAGATGACTAGGATCGTTCGTATCAATCCATTCCCACATTCCATCTAAAGCTCGTTGAAGCATGATAGTTGTAATTTCGGAGAGTGTGATACCCGTAAGATCACACTCTCCGAAATTACAAGGCATTTCTTGACCTTTTCTGGCGTACTCTTTCGCAGTATTTAACCGCTTTGAAGTTATAATACACCGAGCTTTATCGCGATTATAGTTAACTAAACGATGAAGAGAGGCAGCCACTAAATGATCATTATCAGTCACACAAAGTTCTTCGGATTTTGGATGATTTCTTTTCATATGAATGACACTTTGTTTTTTGTCTTTGCCTAAAATTTTATAACTCCCGCTTCGGCCTATCTGGGTATGCTGATTTTTTTTTCGTCTCATAGGCAATCAAACACGGCCTAGATGCCAAATCACTAGCAGTCTCAAACTTGAAGTTTGGATTAGATCCGAAAGATTTTTGCCACTTTTGATCAGAATCCATCTTTGCTTTTTGGAGATTTTCTCTTGCTCCTAAATTTTTTTGATCTTTTTTTTGTTTTTTTTCAAGTGAAGTTTTTTTTAATAGCGGCTTAATTGGTTTAGATGATGAAAGATTTGGGGTAGAAGGTAACCCGGTAGGCAAATTTTTTCCTAAATTTGGTGGAATTCCGGCCATCACATTCACATTTGTATAGCTCCCAGTAATTAGGACTAGGAACAGCGGGAACCATACGCTATTATCGTTTAAAAACTTCCCTAAAGTATTGAAAAATGAATTTTTTGATGAATTAGTATTTAATTCATTATGTAAATGACTAGTTAAATAATAGTCAGCATATTCTTTTTCAAGCTCGTCTAATTTGGAAGAGAAAGGGACTTCATATTTTTCTAAAATATAATAAAGTACATGAACCGATTTCGTAAGATAGCAATATTTAGAAACTGGGTGTATTACTGATAAAGGTATAAAACTAGCAAAAGCTTGTAAATAAAATGAAATATAAGAAAAATTGACTGGAAAACGTCTACTTGTATTTTGAAAAAAAAGTAATCGATCTTGCTGCTCATACGATTTTATCATATAATCTGAACCATGATAATGTAAAATGGCTCTAAATCCATGAAGCCAGCAATCTGGATATATGACAAAAAGATTTGTCTTTTGGAGGGTAGTAAAAAGCTGCTTCCCATATATGCTATTAAGCAAGAAAAGCCCGACATGACTGCTAAAAAGTTTTAATTCAGAAAATGATTTGTTTTTAGCAGTGTTTTTTCTTTTTAAATACGTCTGACATAATTGTTCTATATGAATGTAGATTGCTGAAATAACAAAATCTTCATATTTCCAGCCTGAAATTTCTAAACTCTCAAAATAGGCTTGTTGACTTAAATTTGACTTCGCGAATTTCGAGTTTTCTAAAAAATACTCATCATACTCTTGGTCTTCGTATTTGGATTCTACCTCTTCAATTTCTAAACTTTCTAGAGAGGAATGGATGTTTAATTCATCTTCAGTAAAATAATGCTTTAAAAGGAAATCATAAGAATTCGTATAATATTGGCAAGATTCTATTACTACTAAAGCACTCTCCAAACTATATGGAAAACGATATTTCTGCCCAGTAGAGTACTTAGAATTTGCAAAATTCTCTACTGGGGTTTCATTTCCTTTTTTTTGAATTTCGTGCTTAATCGTATTATACGCCAGATCAGTTTCAAGCAAGTTTTCAATTTGGTTTGCTCTTTTTGCTCTACATTTAGTACGGAGAGATTCAGTTGTCATAGTTTTATTATATATGAGTAATGGCTAATTATTTATTTTTTTTCACAAAGCTTAAGTATTTATCAAGGTGATAAATTAGTTTTAAGTTGAACGTCTACTTAAAATTAGAGTTATCATTATGTGTACATAATAAGGACCTACGTTGCGAATAAGCCACCAATATCTGGATCTTACATGATCAACATCAGACATTGCAGCATCTTTAACTATCTTTGTAGCTACCTTTTTTTTCTCGGCAATTTCAAGTTCTGACTGTGCTAGTGCTTGAAAAACCTTATTCGTTTGTTCAGGAAAACATCTTATAATCTGAGCTTCTATTAAAGGAAAGAAACGTCTGCATAAACTATAAATGCCAAACACACAGAGTATACCTCCGATATAAATACTTTTTTTTCTAATAAAGATAATTATTTTTATAATTATGGAATAAATTGTACTAGGTAGTTTTTTAATAATTGGATATTTAATTATGATAAAAGTTAATACTATTTCAACACGCTTTACGGTTTTTTTGCACTTAAAAAATAATTTACTTAGAGCTAAACGAATAGAATTTTTTATATTTTTTTTTCTTCTTCCTTTCCAATTATCATATGATAAAATCTTGTTCATATTAAGTTAATAAATAAAAAATTATTTATTAATTCTCGAGTTTATTTTGAGTTTAGAAAGTTCACTCAAAACTTTCTATTTTTAAATTAGAAATATGTGAGATGGAATACTTTATTCCATTTAATACGCTATAATATGATTATAGCGTATTATGCTGTTGTATACTTTGTAATAGAGTATTATAAAAAATTATAATATTACTAAAAAAATAAAAAAAGTTTTTTATAATTATAAAATATAAATTTCAACCAATCTACGATCGCAGATTGGTTGAAATTTGTATTACATGATTACATGACTAATATAGAGTTTCAAATAATTTGTTTTCCAAAGGAAAACCTAGCATACAACAATATTGTATGCTTGGAAACGTACTTTATTATCCATTTACTGATGGAGCTTCAACTGAAGCTAAATCAAGTGGGAAGTTGTGAGCGTTACGCTCGTGCATTACTTCCATACCTAAGTTAGCACGGTTGATAATATCAGCCCAAGTGTTAATTACACGACCTTGAGAATCTACAACTGATTGGTTGAAGTTGAATCCGTTTAAGTTAAATGCCATAGTTGAGATACCTAAAGCAGTAAACCAAATTCCAACTACTGGCCATGCAGCTAAGAAGAAGTGTAAAGAACGAGAGTTGTTGAAAGAAGCGTATTGGAAGATTAAACGACCAAAGTAACCGTGTGCAGCTACGATGTTGTAAGTTTCTTCTTCTTGACCGAACTTGTACCCAGCGTTAGCTGATTCATTTTCAGTAGTTTCACGGATTAAGGATGAAGTTACTAAAGAACCATGCATAGCTGAAAATAAAGATCCACCAAATACACCAGCAACACCTAACATGTGGAATGGGTGCATTAAAATGTTCATATTGTTACACAAAAGCTTTTTATCTTTTGTTCTCCAAATTTCTTTGGAGTGTCGGACTATATCATAAAAAATACCTTTGCTGTATTTTTTCTAGGCGCTCGTGGAGTTTCATAACCCGTTCTGGGTCGTATACTCTAGTCTCTGAACCTTCTCGACATTCCTGACGAGCTTGGCTGCTGATTGGCATGGTAGAAAGTGATAATAAATCTTTTAAAAACAGTAAAAATTGATCTAAAGTAGTATTTGTATATCCAAAACTATTGTGAAATAAAACATGAATAGGTTCATGAAGTAAAATTCCATTTTGGCAATCATATCGCAATAGTGTTTGATACGGAAAAGAATGAGTTTTACTAAAAGAATAAAAGTGATGACATCGTAAATTAGTTTTTACACCTGGTACAGCACATTCATTATTCCAATAATGCTTTATTTTCTTTTCTCAGTCTCTATATTGTGGTGTTCGACGCCAATATTTTGGATGTTTTTTAGATATTGCACCTTTATTTGGTCGAGTTTTTGCAGACTGTCTCATACGTTGAATAGTACACGCTGAAAAAACTCTTTGTTTTAATTTTTTAGATTTTTTTTCATTACCACAACAAGGTAAACCGTTTCTGGATCGAAGATAATTTTCAAAAGTCGTTTTATGCAAAACATTATGTGTATTACAAAAAATACATAAACTCGATTTTTTAGTTATATAATTTCCGTTTTGAAAAATATGATTATTACTAAAAGTTTTTTCCAAAACTCTTTGCATTTTTTGTTGCTTAAATTCATCACTATTTTTAAATGTCATACTTTCTAATTTAGCTTTCCAGCAATTCACTTAGTTTTATGAGCACAACATTGCTTTATGCTCAGCTTGGAATACAATCCATCTGTTATATAATGGCTTTTTATCCACTACTCTCCGCGTTTCCACGGAGTGTCGGACTATCTCATCAACCTTGTCTCCAAGGTTGTTGGGCGCTCGTGGGAGGGTTATTGATTGAGTTTCTCACCTCCTAGTCTCTGAACCTTCTCCCCTACATGTAATACTCTTCGGGGAGCTTGGCTGATGATTACCATATTGTCATATTGTCTTTTCATTAAAGTTTAGATAAATCTTTTTTAATGAAAACCAATCAATAGTATACTGCAAACCACAAAAGTTTTGAAATTGTGCTTGAGTATTATTACCAAACTTATAAGCAATATGAAACTTTGAATGTACTTCTCTTGTAACAACGACCCCGTTTGTTACATCAAACCTTTGATTGGGGTAAGCATTCCAGCCATTTAAATGATGGCATACAAGATTTCGAGTAGATCCAGTTAAAGCACATTTATAGTTATACACTTTTAGAACATCTTTTTTCCATATGTATTCTTGAGTACTGGGAGTACTAAAACTCCTTCCATAGCCACCCTTCCAAGCCGGGTGATTTTTACCAGTTACGTTTAATAATGTTCCAACTCTTTGAGAAGCTTTTAAACCTATAAGTTTTCTTGTTTTAACAGTAGGTATTTTATTTTTATGCGTTATGGAAGTTATAAGTTTTTTACATTCTGGACAACCTGTTCTTTTTGCGTTTCTATATGAATGTGCTGTTGTTTCAAGATGGACTCACAAACATAACAAAAAAATGTAATTTTACTATGAATATTTTTATAATTATTCATACTTATTACACAATGAGTACGCTCAGATGTCATTATTGCGAAATCTTTAAGAGTTAATTTTTTGCTCATTTTAGTTTAGTAAAAAATAAAAAAACTACTGACAACGTAGGCTTCCGTCAATTCACCCAATTTTCGACAAGCATTACTACTTGAAGTCACGTTTATCTCATGAAGTTGAATGTACCTGAAATCATATATGTTCAGTAAAAATCGCGACTTTTTACCCGGGACACTACCCAGCTTTATATCACTATAAAGATCAGACTATATCATTACCTTTTTTTTTTAAATCTTCAAAAAGGTACTCGCCATTTCGGGAAACGCATTTTCCCTACTCCCATTGGGATAGTCGTTAGGCATTTAAGAATCAGGTATTCTTTTCCACTCTAAAAAATTTGAAGAATCAACACGTGTCCGTATAAGCTTGCGGGAATGACCTAAACTTCGAGAAGCCTGTGCAATACTGGGAAAAACTTTTCCATCAATACTGACTTTTGCACCAAGAGCATCATTAGGAATACCTTTTTTGATAGTACTCATAAATGCTTTTGTTTTCTCAGAGTGTCTTTTTTGATAAAAAGGATTTAATTCACCTGTTCGAAGCTCATAGGACTCAAAAACGTTGTAGCATCTATCACTATTTTGTGTGATAAGTTGTGACTCTAACGTTAAGCGTGATGCTCTTAACCTCCAATCTTCACCAATGTAGAGTACACCAAAATTAAAAAATTTTTCACCATAAAGATTCCAATCTTTTTGAAGTTTTTCGTTAGGGTGAATTTGTCGTCGTAGCATTGATTTATGAGAAGCAATTCTACTTGATAAATTGGATGTTTCACCATAGTATCTATAATCATTTGATGAACACAATATCATGTAGAGTCCAAATAATTTGCGTGGAAAAAGACTTTCTGAATTATTTAGCACGGAGTTGTTCATAATGAAGATCCTCCGTTTAGACGAGTTATCATTTTTGGTTTGCACCAAAAAGGGGCATTTTTATTCACCCAGAGGCATACCATCAGAGAAAGAACCTTGACCGATTGGGTAGATAATGAATACAGCAGTAGCAGCTGCAACTGGTGCAGAGTAAGCTACAGCGATCCATGGACGCATACCTAACTTCTTAATAGAGAGTTTCCTCTCATTCTAAAAGTACTACTAGTACTCTTAAAATTAGTAAGATGGACTATATCATAATCTCATTTCTTGCGTTTTACAAGTAATTACTCAACACTGTTAAGCTAGTACTATGAGATCTCGGGCGCTAATGTGATAGTATTGTTGGGACTCAATCACTAGTCTCTGAACGTTCCAGGAACACAATAAAAAATTATTCAATTTTTTAAAGCCCATTCTATATTTTTACATTTGGTACTATAAAAATAAAGCTTATTACAAGCCTGGCTTCGCTGCTGATTGTCATAATTTTATGATAAATGGATTACCATATTCAATATAATAATCAATAAAATCAGAAGAAAGTTTTTCATATGGAACTCGAACTCCACGTATTCCTATTCCCCATCTTACTAAATTTCCTTTTCTTTGAATACGATTTTCTTGGTCAAACATTCCAGTTTTATTTAATCTATGTTTCTTTATTACAGCTTTTCCACCAAGTTTCCCAGCTTTTTTTCGGAGTTCTGGAGTTTGCTTGGTTATTCTATCGTTTAATTTTGCTAAAGAACCACTTTCTAGATTTCGCTTTCCAGTATTTTTGTCACCAAATTCTTTTTGCCATTCAACGCTGTAGAAAAAAGCTTTATTAACTTTATTCTTTTTGTTTGTCACCTTGCCTCCAATTTGCCCAGCATAAGAAGCCATAAGCAACCTGCCTTCATCGGTTTGGTTACACATAAAAGTATAACCAATTAAGTCACCTTTTTGCTTGAAGCTCAAATATCTATAAAAATGAGCTAAAGTATGCTGTTTAAAAGTACAAAGTACAACGTTAGACTCAGTATAGGTTCCATTTTTATGTCTTGGAGTAATACGATGTTTTTCTAGTTTTTCTTGTGGATCATGCTTTATTGAACGCAAATAAGCAATATATTGATCATAGATATATAATTCTTGGTTTTTTACTTGATTTTCCATTTTATCATAAAACGGTAGAGTTCCAGCAATTCACCCGATTTTCTATAATTTTCACAAATTATAGCCGCCTAAGTTAACGGAAAGAAAGTTCCCATTCACGACCCATGTAGCAGCAAATACCTAAGAAGAAATGACAAACAACAAGTTGGTAAGGACCACCGTTGTATAACCATTCGTCTAAAGAAGCAGCTTCCCAAATTGGGTAAAACACCATATCCATATGTTTCCATATGGGGTGGACTATCTCATCAACCTGATTATAAAAATAAAGTAGGTTGCTGGGCGCTAATGTACGATTATTGTTGGGACTCACGTACTAGTCTCTGAACGTTCCGAGAACACAATAAAAAATATAAATTTTTTAAAGCCCATTTTCGGCTTCGCTGCGGATTGCCATGCTTTTACGTATTTGATATAGTATATTTCCATCCATACATTTGGTTTCGTTTCCCATGTAAAACTTTATAAAAAGCTAAAGGTTTCAGGATCGAACCAGGTTTGAAATTTTGTAATTCTTTAATAATTTCAATAGCACTCTCTTTACTTTCAATTACAATAATTGAGTTATCTTTATAAGTCTACGTTGTCGAATATTTTAAGATAATTTGTAAATTAAGTGATTGATTAGATACTCCAACTTTTTTTCCATATAATTTTCCAATTTGAGAGCGAGAAAGTTGTTGTTTTAAAGAATTACTTAAACCACCCTTTTTTCCACCTTTTTTTCCTTGCAAAGATTGCCAGGTGTGATCCCAAAAAAGATTTTTTTTAGATTTATTAGCAGCAATACTTAATTGCGAACGAATTTTTGCAGAATTTGCGTTGTCATTTATCCGCATTTCATAGGCTACTTTATCACCAATTTCATTATATGCCAAAAATCGATAAAAATGAAGTGCAATATGATCTTGAATTGAGACACGTATAATGTTTTCAATTTTATCTGTACCTCCAGCATGTTTGGGTACGACATGATGTTTTTCTAGGTACGTAAATTTATCATATTGTTTTTCTCTGATTTTTTCTAAAAATTGTATATAAAATGAAATTTTATCTTGATCTGTAATATATCGTATCCAAAAAGGTATAACGATTAAAGAATTTTTCATATCAAATAGAAAAGTTTAGGTTTCCCGCAATTCACCCAGTTTACATACAGTATTACTACTATATGGCACTTTATTACAAATGCAGACCAATTGCGTTAGAAGTTGGAACTACAGCACCAGAAATGATGTTGTTTCCGTATAAAAGAGAACCTGATACAGGCTCACGAATACCATCGATGTCTACTGGCGGTGCAGCGATAAATGCAATGATAAATACAGAAGTTGCAGTTAATAAAGTTGGGATCATTAAAACGCCGAACCAGCCGATATATAAACGGTTTTCAGTGCTAGTAATCCACTCACAAAAGCGAGCCCAAAGGCTAGCGTTTTCACGTCGTTGTAAAATAGCAGTCATAATAAATTGTAAGTCTAAAAAAGATTTTTATTTCCCAAAATTAAATAAATATAAAAAATATTTTAATTTGTTATTGGTTAGTATACTATATTTTTTATTTGAATACAAGTAATTTTTTTTCTAGTTAGTTATTAAGTTAAATAGTTTATATAAATAATTTAATAAAATTGTGTAATTAACTCTTTGTTGTTAAAAAAATTAAAAATGGAAAAAAATTTAATTTTTTTCTAGGTATTATTTTTTTATTTGTATTGATTGAATTAAATAGACAGGTTCAATTTAGTGAAACATTATTTGTTTGATTTCACCAAGTTGAATGTCTACATGATACTCAACTTAAATCTACTTAAGGATAAACGTAATATTTACATAATAAACTCAGTATCATTTTGATGACAAACGTCAAATACAAAAATTTGCAAAACTATTTTTAATAAAATTAATATGCAAACGTATTAACTACCTTATAAACATTTTTAGTTTTTATTGATTTTACATAAGATCGCTAAAGTCTGCATCTGGATTTTACTCTGGATCACTCGAAGTGACTGAAGTTGCATCTAAAGAAGTTTGAGCGATCTTCAGTAAGCTCATTACTAGATTTACTTTGATCCACATTTTGATTAGCAAACTAGAAATCAGAACTCAGACCCAATTCAACTTGAAGAGTTGTCGGTTCAACCTTTAATTCGGCTAAAGGTAATTTTCCAAAACCAACTTCACTTTCTTCATCTAAAATTTCGATTTCACCCGAAACAGACGCCCCAAATGCCAATAACCCGCTTTCACTTGATACTGAAGAATTTGGTTGTTCGCGAAAAGCATCAGTTTGGTTTAAGAGCACAGGATTATTTTGTTTATTAAATTTAGATAAACATGTGGGATCCAACTCTTGAATAAAACAATTTTTTTTCGTTATTTGCGAAAAGAAAAAATGGGTGTTTTTTTGTTGAATTCAAAATACTAATATCAAATGGTTTAAAATCCGGAGCATATAAAACATCTGTGTTAGTGTAAAAAATAATCACGGCTTTTTGTGGATTACTGTTTTGTATAATACGCGTTTCTAAATTCGTAATTTCTGTATCTATTAAAAAAGGCATTTTGAATTTAACCATACTTGATTTATATCTTGCTAAAGCAGCTTTTAATTCAAGGCCCAGTTTGACCATAAATATAGTTTAATTCAGTAGCGAAGCAACCTTTTGGTAGCTTGCTACCAAAAGGTAGTTGGTTTAATTCTACTTAGTAGAATTAAACTTACAACCTAAGATTTCAGGCTTTGCTTTTTGGGGGGAGCGACGCTCCCCCCTTACCAAGGTTTCAGTTTTACTGAAACCCTTTATTAAAAAAGCTATGCTCGACAAGTTTGTACCTGTACAAATTTTTAATTAGGTTGGCACTTCGTGCCTACCAAAGGGTTTCGGGACGAAACCTTAAATTTCAGCTATGCTGAAATTTTAGTCGTTTGACATAATTTTCAAAAGGGTGATCTGTACGCAATCCTAAATTACGTGTCAAAGAAAGAGCTGAATCATGAAGCAATTCTAAGCACACGAAGTATTTGTTGATAAGATACTCAATATAAAATTTTTTCCCAGTTGCCGAATAATCTGGTACCTTTTTAAGCATTGCAGGTAATTTCATAGCAAGGTTTACTATATGATTACCATAATAGGTTCCTATTATTCCGATTTTATTATATGGCAATTCATATTGGTTAGCAAATACGAGCATTTCATTTAGCCATAAATAATAGTGTTATTATATGATTGTTTAAGGCATTCTAAATTACCAAAATCGTCAAGCATTTGTAAATGCTGAAGGTCATTATTTCAGCCCATTCCCACATCCCATCTCCAGATTGTGTAAGCATGATTGTGGTGATCTCAGAGAGGTCGATGTCAGTAAGTTCATCAAATGCAACAGGCATGTTTTGACCTTTTCCAGCATACTCTTTAGCAGTATTTAATCTTTTAGAGTTTGGTACACACCAAGCTGTATTGCGATTCCGATTGATCAACTGATGAAAAGTTTTTGTGAGAAGATGATCTTGGTCCGAACTCCAAAGCTCTTTCCACTTTGGGTTTGTTTTTTTTATATAGGAATCAGCCTGTTTTTTATCCTGAACAAGATCTTTAAACCGTCCGCTCCGGCCAAGTTGAGTGTATTGCTTAAACTTTGAATCACAAGTAATCAGGCAAGATGGTGTTGCTAAAAGTGTGGCATTTTCAAATTTAAGGTATTGACGCGCGACGTAAGATTTTTGCCATTTTGCATCAGACTGAGTTGGTATGTTTTCAGCTATTTCTCTATCTTTCAAGTGTTGCAACTGTTGTTGCTGCTCTAAGTCATTACAACCAATTTGCAGGTTTTAAATTTGGTTGTAATGACTTAGTAGCGAAGCAACCTTTTGGTAGTTTGCTACCAAAAGGTAGTTGGTTTCATTATACAAAATATAATGAAACCCTTTTATTTAAAAAGCTATGCTCGACAAGTTTGTACTTGTACAAATTTTAAATTAGGTTGGCACTTCGTGCCTACCAAAGGGTTTCGGGACGAAACCTTGAATTTCAGCTATGCTGAAATTTTAGGAGCTTGGCGGATTTTTGGTTGACTCGGAGGGTTTATTTGGGCCACGATTCGACAAGTCTATTCCCATCAGATTGACATTCGTATAGTTACTCTCAATTAAAGGTACCAAAAATAGTAACCACATGCTATTATTTTTTAAAAACTTCTATAAAGTGTTGAAAAAAGCGGTTTTAATAAAATTATATTCAATTCATTTTTTAAATGTGTAGTAAAAAGATAGATACTCTTTTTTGTGACCACTTAAAATGGAAAATGATAGATTTTTTCCTTGGAATATTTAGAATTAGAAAAATCAACTATTCGAGTTAAATTATGATGTTTTTCAGTTTGTTGTTTAATCGCATTATACGAAATATCAGTTTTTAACAAATTTTGAATTTAATTTGCTCGTCTAATTGCGCATTTTTGACGTTTTGCATTTTTGTCTTTCATAATATGTTTATTTCGATAAATATAATAAACCGCGATCTCACTTTAAAAAATCGCGGTTTGAAGCCTTTTTTACCTTTTCTAATAAAAAAAGCTTTGGCTTTTTTTATAAGACCGTCTAATTATAGAAATAAGGCCGTGTATAATAACGGCTTAGGGATAAGGCCATTTTGTGTTAAATGCAATATATTTATCGGGAACAAGCTCAAAAGGCTTAGAAGTAATGATAGCCTGTTTTTTTTTAAGTGCAATTGCTGCTTTTGTTTGGTCAAGTAATAAAAAAGCTTTGAAGTTTGTTTAAGGAATAGTTTTATAAGTTGTAATTGAATTAAAGGTGAAAGAAAATGATATATACTATATAGAGCAATATATAACATTATAGTAATTATTCGTTCTATAATAAGGTTTTTAAAACTAATCGATCTAAAACAGCGTTCGCATCAATGTATCATTATCTTTCTGTTGCTCGAGTTATAGCTTTATTTAATTTGGTTTATTTTTATAGCAAAATTATCAATTAATTTCTATATTTTTAATGAAAAATATTTTAACGGGAGAAGAATAGATCCATAAACGTGAAAAAAAATTACTTCCATTTAAAAATAATTTATGATGGTACAAAATATATCATTGCAACCTGCACTGGTAGGTCTTGCTGTTCCAAAACGCATAGATGCATCGAATGATCTAAGAAGGTGTCAACAAAATTTTCATAAAGGATCTGGTCTTTTACGGACACTAAATCGTGGAATAAGTTATTCAGCAAAGGTTGTTCAAAATGGTGCTCTAGTCGTTCATGCTCGAGCTTGTAGAAAGTCTTTTACTGTAAAAAAAATTATAGAAGATTTCCACGAATACTTAAAACCAAATGATGTTGAATTTTTTAGTAGTCAAGCAGAAAATGGAGACTTAATTACAGAAAATCTTCTTGGCCAACTTCAATTGAATTTAAACCCACAACAAATAAGTCGTAATAACTGCCAAACAATAAAACAAGCTTTAATATCGAATACCATTGAGTTAGATATACAATCTGTGATTGAAATCTGGCTTGGAAAAATAGTAAGTATTGAGTATTATCATTTACCTAAAATTGTTCTTGGCTTAGCATGTATTGATTTTAGTAATTATAAAGATATTAGTTATCCAACTCCATTTGGATCTAAGGCTCCAGCTCTAAGTGAAGAAATGGCACTTATTAGGAAGCAATATGGTTTGGTATATTTAGGTTATGCTTTAGGGACGTTATTTATTACACAACCCACTAAGGTTCTAAAAAAACCTTATGCCGTTCAAAAAGCAATTCTTGATAGAAATATTCGAATATTAAATCAAAACGATTTTTCATATCATTTAGTATTCGACCGTCCATTACAATTTGTCTTTGATAACCAAAGTCATACCGTTGATATGCGAATAATTTTTCATATCTTTAGATATCAATTTCAAGAGAATGATGAAATTGGTAGTAAAACTTATATCAATTTAGATTCTTTTTACCCGGTTGGAAGCTTAAGCAAAATTACGTTTAGGAAATGGCAAAATGATCTAAAATCAAAAAATCTTAAAGACCATCAAATTAAATTCGACTTTGCAAAACAGCTTTTCCAAAACGAATCGATTTTTGATAAACTGCGGGAACTAAATTGGACTGAGGATGAAATTAAACAAAGGCTAGACCTACCTTCTTTAATTTTTGATAAAGCTTTTACTAGGCCGATTATTTAAAAAAAAATTTCTTAAAAATAAAAATAGAGTATTTTGTTCGCATAAATTCTTTTTTAATTAAAAAATAATCAATTTAATTGATTTGAATTTAGATAAAATTTATAAAAAATTAAAAATAGTATATGGAAAATTCAAATTTAAGAGGCGGTAAAGACGACACTGCGAATCAAGATTTATCAGCAAACAAGCACCAATTACTGTTTCGAAATCAATTATTTAATACTATTGTAAATGAAAAAAATTTTTGGTACGCTGCTTTACTTATTGATGATGAAAAAAATAAATTATTTTGTGGGCAAGTTTGTGAAATTATAAATTCTTTTCAAAAAAACGGTATAGAATATTTTTTAGTTGTATTTACCGATTTTTTAAATGAGGAAGAAATTTTAGAATGTTTGATAGAAAAAGAGCACTTTTTACCTTTATTTTATTTTGATCCTCCATTTTACGAAAAAGAAACCCAAGAAGCTCGAAATAAATGGGAAGAATTTAAAGTCCACCATATTTCAACTTTGCTTCTTAAACCACATAAAAAAAGCAAAATTCGATTTCAAATAACTCAGCTTGTAACTCTTCAACTTGATTTTGAACAAAAACACGAGGATAATAAAAGTTTTTTTATACAAGCTGGGCAAGTCGGAGTGATTTCAAAAATTTTAGATGATGCCAATGTGGAAGTTACTTTTAGGTCCATTCCTTTGGGAATATTAGCAGTTGAAAAACAAATGTCAGTATATACTGACGTTGAAAACTTGAGCATTACAAATTGGAAAAAAAAATTTATATTTGTAAAGACTTTCTTCTACCACTATATTGTGAAGCTTTAAAATAGTTAACTAAATTTCACTTAACTTACTTGTATTGGATTCCATATAGTTGTAGATTGAATTACTTAATATTTTGTTAAATATATCATTATATATTTAACCAAATATAGATTCAGTAAAAACGTTTATTTTTTTTCTATAATTTCAATAATTAGCACTCCTAAGGTTGAATTCTACTTTGTAGAATTCAACCCAAGGTTTCAGCTTTGCTGAAACCCTCGTTGTAAGCATTTTTAACAAGATTTGTTGTATCTAGCTTTTTAAAACGAATTGGAATATCAATAGAAAAACCGACTAACGCATGATCAGGACCGTTTAGCTTTTCAACAATCAAGCCTATCTCACCAAGATTAATATGAATTAAACTAGAATTAGTTTTATTGTGTTGTCGAAATATAACGTATTGACCTTTTTTAAATGGACAGTGTAAATAAAGAGGTCAAACTTTTTTTTTATTATATTCATTACCGGAAAACCCTATATGCGGATATTGGTTTGAAGGAGTATTTGTAGTGACACAACCAAGTGCGCGAGTTGTTGAAGGTGGAGTTATAATATCGTTTACTATTAAATATAGTAAAAGACCAAATAGAGTGTATGTTCCAAAAATTTTGATCACTCCATTGTGGGGAATACCAGTTGAAGCAAGAACGGGAATAATAATTTCTTTAGGTTTACCCCATTTTTTCTCCCTGGGAATTACGAGTTCAGATTAAAAAAACTATCTTTTCCCACTGTATTTTGAAAATTGAAGTGAAAAAAAATTCCTATTTTCAAGATTCTTATAAAGAAACTTGAGAAAAAATAGAGAAAAATGAGCTTGATCAAATTGATTTCATTGAATTCACAAATGAGTCTTTTGAAAAAGATGCCTCTGATTCTGAAAGTGAAAATGAAGAGTAGGGGTTTGAGTAGCAAAGCCACTTTTTAGAGATCTTGAATGTTTCTGTTTCCCCTGCAAAATTCACCATCTTTCAAAAACAGAGCTGGAATAATTTTTATGATTAATAAAATACAAATAAAGCCATTTCCATGTTTTATTTTCTATCTTAATGGGAAGCTTTTATTTTTGAATACTCTATAAATATTTGCCTAGCAAATTAAAACAGGTCTTTTTTCTATATTTCAAACATGCATAAAAAAATCAAGGATTTTTAAATCAGTTTTTAACAAAAACTAAAGTTTCAAAAAATAAAAGTTTGAAAAAAATAATTTTTAGTGATATACTATCATATGATAATTCTATATTATCAATCATATTATACGTATTATATTCCCAACTTCAAGAATAGCTTATGTATATGTTTCATTTTTGAAACAAATTATATTGAATTTAGTATTATATTACTATATAATATACTTTAAAAAGTTATAAGTTAAAAAAAATTCGTTAGGAATTTTAAAAAATACAAAAAAATAGATTTCTAGAGTGTGAAAAATACAACAAGCTAGCTGTTGATAAAATTAAACTTAGTTTAATTTTATTTACTTGTAAGTTTAATTAGACTTTGGAGTAAATAAAATTAAACTAAGTTTAATTTTATCAACTCCAAAGTCTAATTAAACCAACTTTGTTGCTTTGCCAATAAAATAAAACAAGCTTTAACTTTTTTTATTTAGGGAAACAACGAAGCCCAGCAAGCACATAAAATTTAACTATGTTTAATTTCAAAACACAGCGAGCTTGGTGTGTCAAAATTCAAAATAATTCAAAAAAATTAAAACTAAAGAAAAAAAAAATATGAAGGAATTTTTAGCGTCTCACGATATAAAATTAAAAGATCTAACAAGTAGTATGGCGGGGGTTGCTGTAATCACTGTTGCTACAGCAAGCTTACGAGAGCAACAACTTAGCAGAAAAGAATTAGCTGCACAAAGTTTAGCGCAGAAAAATCGAGACAACCTAGGATTGGTTAGCCATGTTAGAAGAAATGTGAAAGATGGTCTTATGAGTCAAGATGAGGCTTTAGCTTATTGCAAAAGAGACGATATTCACACTCACAAAGAGTGTTTAGGGTCTGCAGATTCACAATCTTCGAATAAAAATCTACGTGGAGGAGGAAGAAAAATAAATAGCCACAAAAAGATCAGTAAAGACAATCAAATTAACCCTCTGTTTGACCGTGAAACTGAAAAGTGGTTAGCTGATGATTTGCCTTCTGAAGGCCTGATGGTAGACACAAGTGAATTGAATTATACAAGGCCAAAAAGTGAAATGGCAGGGGTTGCAGTTTCGGCTTCTCCCCCCGTAAGTTCTGAATTTAAAAACAATGAAGTATGGGTGTTACCTGCTTTAGCACCTTTCATTGCTGGTGTGACATATATGGTTTTATATGGTTGTTTTATTCTGATTAAAAATAAAAACCCAAGAATAAAAAACTTTTTTGCAACGGATACAGAGAAGATCCTTGAAAACCAAGACAAAATACAGGAAAAACTTAATGAGATTTATTCAGAGCAAAGGGAAATAAAAAAAAAATTAAGAAATTAAAATGATTGTGCTTCCTGACTGACCAAACTGCACGTTTTGCATCATCAGCTTTCAAAAAGTGTTCGCTGTGAATCAAGGTTCGCATTGAAAAAACTTTCTGCCATTTTGCCGAGACTTTTGGATACTATGTTTAAAGTAGTATCTGCTACCGCCGAGCTCTAAGATGAATCTACCAGCCTGTTGTGTAAATCGTAGAGCAGCTTGAAATGAAAATAGATTGTAATACTATATACCTAAAAAAGGGAATTTTTACTTTTTTATAAGTAAAAATTTCCTTTTTAAAAACTGCATAACTCTAGATATATGTTTTTTTTTGCTAAAAAAGAAGTAGTTTTATAAAGTTTGTACATTTTTTACTTATGTTTTAATAAAATAAAACATAAGCAAAGCAACAAATAAAATTAAAAACTTATTAAACAAATATACATTTTTTAAAAATGTATTTTTTTAGGAAAATGAGTTAAAAGTTTTTGTTTCATGGGAGTATGGATTCTATTTGACTTAAGCCTTATCTCGGAAAACATTAAGCAATTATATAGTCAAGCTAATACAAAAACTATATGGCACGATTCAAACTCGCAGTTCTCACGTTATAAGCACGCTGTAATAATTACTTTGCTATAGGTGCAAAAATACATACTAACATGAGAATTTATATCTAGATGTGAATTCATTTTACTGAAATTAAGATAACTTTAACTTAACCTTAACTAAATGTCTTTTTTGCTTATTTTATAATATATAAAAAATATTGTATACCATATATGTAATTTATATATTCTATTATATATTCTATATATAATAGAATGTATACAACTACCTTATTTAATATAAATGCAATACTAGATTAACATTTTTTTTACAAAACCTAAAATAAATATATATTATTTATTTCTGCTGATTTTTATTCTTAATGTTTACATTATCCATTATTTTTAAAAAAGTTTTATTACTTTTTGGTATTTTTATTTGGAAAAAAGAAATTGAGTTTCACATATTATTTTTTATCTTTCTTCAAAGCGATAAAAATGAATTAAAATTATTGCTTTAAAATATTACCTTATGTTTAAAAACCGTGACAGATAGAAAAAATCCTATGCTCTTATATTTTAAAAGGGAAATAAATGACGAAGAAAAATATAAAAAATTTTAGGGTAAACTATGTCTTCTTTTTGATAAACTTAAAGACAGTATAAAAAAGAAAAAAGCTCACCTTAAATTTTTAGAAAATTTAGAACAAAAACGAAACCAATATGATTTAAAATCTGAAATTTGGAAAGCAAATATAGACTAAAATAATAAATCTACAATCATTCAAGATGAAAGTACAGGAATTGTTTTTTTATCAAAAAAATAATTTTCGCTGTAGAAAGTAATAAAATATTTACTGTTACAGTGCTAGGTAGTCTAGTAGATGTATTAATTTTAACGTTTATTTACCATTGAAGTATCATACAACTTGATAGCAAGATTAGAGGATTTATAAGTAAAAGCTAATGTTTAACTTTTTGGTTTAATAAAAAATTTTTTAATACAAATTACTTCTATATGTGTATTACCATATATTCAGCAATAATTTTTTACTAAACTAAGAATAAAACTATAGCAACTATTTCATAATTTAAATCGACCTCCATAGAAAAAATTTCATTTTTTTTTCAAAAGCTAATTTTAATCAAATCAATTATCAACTTAAGTAATTGAATTTGATTAAGTTTTTACGAAGATTTTTAAATCGAGAGATATAACTCCATATTTGTGTTGAAGTTTGCTTTTGACTGTCAACTGGTATGCTTAACTTAAACGCATACAAAGTTAAAAGTAAAAAAACCTTTATTAAAAATTTGTACTTGTACCTAATTTTTAATTAGGTTACTTCGCTACCAATTTTTTTTCGTCTAAACGATGGTCAAAACATTTTTTTCTAAATGAACTAGAAAAATAAAATCTAAAAACTTCTAGAAATTGCGGAACAACACAAATATTTGCTTTTTAGTTCTGGTCTAAAGATTCTAATGGTTCTAAAAAAAATGAATTTATTCCATATAAAATACGCTTTATAGTAGATGTTCCAGTCAATACAATGAAAAATATAATATTAACTGCCTCTACTTTAATTCCCTTAAAAAGTAATAATGCAATCTAAATTAAAAATAAATTATTAACTATTTTTAGTATGGTTGTTGTTCATTTTATAAACGAACGAACTGCGCCCTTCGCAAGCTTTAAGTTTGCAACTGGTAAATCTGTTTGAGGCAGTATTTCGGCTGTATTTTCATTTTGTATTTCTGAAAAAAGCGTTGTATCCGATGGTGCTAATTCGGTAGATATTGGAATCATATTTTATGTATAAATTCAATTATTTCATTAATTTTCTTTTACGAGTTTTTTTAAAAAACGATTAATATAGAAGGATCAGTGAAAACAGAAATATATTTTTTTGTTATTAATTTAGCTTGATTTGAATCAACTTCTAAAAAATTTAATATATTTAGAATAGTATTTTTACTATATTTTTCGTTTGAAAAGGAAGAGGTTCTTTCTAAATTGCCTATGAGTCCATAAATAATGGACTTTTTTTGATCTTCTACGCTTTTTTCTTCTTTAAGGTGAAAAATAAGTTTTTGTTGAAAAAAACTAGAACTTTGTAAAAGAAATGAACTTATAAACAACCAAGGAGCTACCTCCTTATTTAGAATATCTTGAGAGACTAGATATTTGATTGAAGAAATTACAACATCTTCATATTGCAATTGACTCAAATCGAAATAGATATCTGATTTGAGTATATAATAATATAGATTGCCATTATTTATTAAAAATCTAGCACTCCTACAAGGTAGATATATAAAAGTTTGACCAGAAAATCCCTCATCCGTACCCGTAGAATAATACATCAAAAGTTCAATTAATGAATTGCTAATTGACGTGTAGTTTGGGCTTAGTGTTACATACTGTGCGAATTCATAAGTAAAAGGATAAGATGTATAAAGGTCTTTTGAATACAAAATATGTATTTTTCATTTTTTAAATTAATCATAAAACTAGATTTGAAAAAAATATTTTATTTTTAGGGAAAAAATAAGTTTTTTCCCTAAGTTTTTTTTATATATGAAAATATTGTATTAGTTGTAATTAAAGCAACTTGAGTAATATTATGAATAAAGAATTGATTTATTGGTGCATATATTTTATAGAAAAATATATACACCAAAGCCAGGTAAATACCAAGTAAAAAAATTATTTCATATTATAAGATATATGTACAAAGAATTTTTTATAATCAAATTTAAGACACTACCTTATTTTATCTTTATAAGAAAGATGATTCCTAATTAATGATTCAAATTGAGAAACTCAAAAACTTTTAAAAAGTTATATTAATAAAAATCTTAATTTTCATACCTAAAATAATTTTAATTTTTAAGATTTCACGTATTAGGCTAAAGATACAAAAGTAAAACTTCGATGCTTAAAATTAATTGGAAGCCCTTAACGAAAATTTTTAGAAGATAGTAAAAAACTATATTGTCAAGAAAATTTTCTATTTCCATATCTAAAATTCTCGACAATATTAAGGAATATAGAAAAATTTCAATTTTTTATAGAAATATAATACATGTGGTATATATAAAAAATATAAGAAATTAAATAAAAATAAAAACTTCTGTGTTTTTTATTTGGTGTTTTATAGTCTTTTTTATTTTCAAAACGAGTATTTTTTTTAATTTGTTAACTAACTAAAAAAAAATTATTTGGTTTAATAACAAAACGAGGTCATACGTTACTACGTAACAAGTGATTTGTTACGTAGCTAATTAATAAAATAAAAATATAATTGAGTAACGAACTTTTATTTTTGTGCTTAAAAGGAAAAGACTAATGGATCAGGAAAAAATCGATTAATTTCAATTAATAATCCTGCTGTAAAAGTAAACCAAATTACAGCTATAACCGGAGCAGTAGAAAGATATGTAGTAAAATATTTCATGAAAAAATGTCCTTTTTTTAAAATTATTAAAATTTGCCTTTTAGTAAGAAAAAACCCTTTATTAAAAATTTTTACTTGTACAAATTTTTAATTAGGTTACTTCGCTACCAAGTTTTTTTCTTTTTTTTTCTGGCCAAGCAAGCCCTAAAATTTCAGCATAGCTGAAATTCAAGGTGTCGTCCCGAAACCTAAGGTTTAATTCTACAAAGTAGAATTAAACCCAAGGTTTCAGCAAAGCTGAAACCCTTTGGTTGGCACTTCGTGCCCACCCGCCTAAGATTTCAGCTATGCTGAAATCAAAGGTTTCGGGACGACACCTTGTATTTTAGCTTCGCTAAAATAGTAGGGGGTTGTAAGTTTAATTCTACCAAGTAGAATTAAACCAACTACTACTATTTTTTAGGTGAGCAAATTATTTCAGCAATCAATTATTTTAATTAAATTTTTTTTTAACTTTTTTAAATTATAAAAATTAATTAAAAATATATTTAGTATAATTAATGTAATTATTTGATAAAGAATTTTTAATAAAGTAGCAATTTATAAAAAATTGCTAATTTGATTAGTTTTAGTAGGAAAATAATCAACAAGTAAGTTATAAGTATAACTTAAACAACGTTTAATTTTATCCACTACCTACTTTGTAAGTGCAATTTAGCATTTTTTATTAGTTTTTAAATACGCCACTAACTTAGTTCAATGATTAGATTAAGCTCTAGTAAATTTTTTTAATAATAGAATACCTTTTATAGGTAAGTAAAATCGTTTAAATACTACATATTTACATTAATTATATATCCAATTATACCATTAAAAAAGCAGTACAAGCTATTTTTTTCTATAAAAAATACTTGCAAAAACAAACATAAAAGTATATATTTTTATACATAAAATCTTTCTATTTTAAAGATAATATGTATGTCGTAAAAATATAAATGTATTAGGTAAAATGTTTCTTTTTAGAAGCCAATTTAAATAAATAAATACCTATATATTATAGCACTTGTTTGATTAACTAAATATAAACTAGATAATAAAAAAGCTTTTGGCTATGAACAAGAATATTATAAATATATTTTATTTATAATAGAAACCCCCACTTTTTATTATTGAAACAATACGGTTACTTGTTTGAAAGTAAAACTGTACTACTACTAAGTTAGTAATTCAGCTTTACTTTGTATATTTTTGCTACTTCAATTTTTTATCTACAGACATATCTTATTATAAATAGAATAAAAAAATTATTTTTATAAGTTAAAGCAAAATTTTAACGGTTTTAACAAAAATTTAAATTTGGATAAAATTCGAACTTTAAAAGCTTTCTACAAAACTTTAGTTTAATTTATTAACAACTTACTAAATAAGTTTTATTTGTAATAATTCAATTTTGAATTATAAAGTTAAAAACTTTATTCGCGTAGAATGAATAATTTAGTTACTTTTTTACTTAGATTAAACAATAAAAAAATCGGGATGTAGCGCAGTTTGGTAGCGCTCCTGTTTTGGGAACAGGAGGTCGCAGGTTCGAATCCTGTCATCCCGACTCATTTTGTAGATTAAAAGAACGTCTTTAGTTCAGTTGGTAGAACGTAGGTTTCCAAAACCTAATGCCGTGGGTTCAAGTCCTACAAGACGTGTAGTCAATATGAAAATCAAATAATTTTAGTTAAAGCCAAATAAAACATTTAGCTTTAACTACTGCATTATTTAACTTTACTATTATATTTTATATAATAATTTTTATTTATAACGATGGTTGGCTTTTTTTAATAAATGGAAGCAATCCTATCATTCGAGCATTTTTTATAGCTTTTGCTATATTCCTTTGCTGTTTAGCTGTTAATCCGCTAATTCGACGTGGAAGAATTTTTCCTTCCACAGTAATAAATTTTCGTAATAAAACAATATTTTTATAATCAATTGTTCTTTGAACTAATACTGGTTTTGCTTGTGATGTACGTTGAACAATAGGTATTATACGTTCCTTTTTAGTTGCATGTATTTTTGTTCTTTTATTTGAAAAAGTCATAATATATTACTATTTAAAATACTTTTTAACAATAAATATTCCTATACAAAAAAAATTAGAAATGTTGACAACATTTCTAATTTTTGCTATTTATCATTTTAAATTTTTTAGCTAAACTAAAATCGTTTCACTTTCAGTAAGTAAAACGAGGTTGTTAAAATTTATATCGGTTGATAACAAAAACCCTTTATTAAAAATTTGTACAAGTACAAATTTTTAATTAGGTTACTTCGCTACAGAGTTTTTTTACTGATATTTATACTTTGTATGAAACCAACTACCTTTTGGCCTTTGCTTATGTTTTCGAAGAAAACATCAGTAGGCACGAAGTGCCAACGCTTATTTGCGTCTTTTGATTTCACTTCTGAAATCAAAAGCAGATTTTTAGTCAAAAAACTCAGTTGTTTGACTGGAAACATAAGTGAGTGAAGGTCAGTATGAGTAAATATTTTAAATTACTATAATAATTAATTAAATGATTGAATCAATTGGCAAACTGCTTCCTGATCTCTGATCACTAATTGAGCAAGAGTTTTACGATTTAAAAACATGTTTGATTTTTTTAAACCATGTAAAAATTCACTGTAATTTAATCCATATAATCGTACAGTTGCATTTATTCTAGTAATCCAAATATTTCGAAATTCACGTTTTCTTTGATTTCGATCTCGATAAGAATATTTTAAAGATTTTATTTTTTGTTGATTTGCTGGCCGAAAAAGAACTGAAGGCGAACCTCTAAATCCTTCTGTTAATTTTAATATTTTTTTGCGTCTTTTACGGGCTACATTACCACGTTTTACTCTAGTCATTTTGAATACTCTTCTTATAAAAAATAATTAAATAAAATAAATTTTAAATTTATTTTAATTTAATTGGAATATAAATTATTAATTTTTAATGAATTCTATGTATCACTAAATATGATATATTTTAAACAAATTGGAAGTATACAAAATTAAACTACGTTTAATTTTGTATACAACTCACCTCGCTAGAAATTTAGAGCTAGTAAATCTAGCTAAATTTTTTTTATTTTTTAAATTTGGAGTAAATTTTATATTCAATAGAATATATAAGATATACAATATCTTACTCTCAAATGAAAATACTATTTTTTATATAGTATTAAAAAAAAAATGGTCCTTTTTAAATAATATGTAAATATAAGCTGGCTGTCAACTTATAATTAAAGTTTTCTTATAAAAAAAATTTTTTATGTGGAAAAATTTAGTTTAAACTAATTTGATTTTGAAAAAAATTTTTGTAATAACTGTATCTGAGTGATGAATATTAAACAACTATATTATTTTCAATATTTTTTAAATACCCCCAGGGGAAGTCGAATCCCCGTTTTTTCCGTGAAAAGGAGATGTCCTGGGCCTCTAGACGATGGGGGCTTTTTATTTATATACTAATTTATTTTGAGTACTATGTCAACTATTTATGGATGATAACTATTTTTTTAAAATACTAGCGGGAGCAGGATTCGAACCTGCGACCTCAAGATTATGAGCCTTGCGAGCTACCAGACTGCTCTATCCCGCATTTTTATTATTAATAATAACACAAAATGTTTTTTATACAAAAAAATTTTTATATTCATAATCTAAAGTTCACAATGCAAGTAAAGCCAAAATTTAGCTTAGCTTTACTTCCATTTATATAAAAATTTACCAACTTGATTTAGTAATTCCTGGTAAAAAACCTTGATGGGCCATTTCTCTTAATACATGCCGAGATAACCCAAAATCTTTAAAATAACCTCGTGCTCGACCCGTAATCATGCACCGGTTATGAAGTCGTACTGGACTACTATTACGGGGAAGCTGTTGTAATTTTCTTTGAATATCTAATTTTTCTTCTAAAAAGCTAGTTTGTTTCATTTGAAGCTTTAAAGTATGTCGTTTTTTAAGATATTTAATTACTAATTTTTGCCGTTTTTTTTCGCGCTGGATTACACTTTTTTTAGCCATAAATAAAATTTAGTTTTACATTGTTTAGGTTATAAAGAAAAATTGTACATTATTTTATAAAAAAATAATTTTTTTATTAAAAAAATAGATCATTTAAGATAATGTATCTTAAATTGCTTTTGAAATCAAGTGCTAAAAATTTTTTTTTAAAAATAAAAAATACTTAAATGCATAATTTATGTAAAGGTAAATTAGGTTTAGTTTAATTTCATCTAAGTTGCGAAATTTAGAAAATTTCTAAAATACAAATTTTTATTAAAAAATTAAGTATAGCTTAGCGGATCAAGGCTAGAAAAAAAGAGCGTTTTTTTTTTTTTTACTGATAAAACAAGCTTTAGCTTTTTTTATTTTATTAGTAGTAAAACAACCTTGCAGGTAGTTTTACTACTGATATTTTCTTCGAAAACATAAGCAAAGGCCTACCAAAGGGTTTCGGGACGAAACCTTGAATTTCAGCTATGCTGAAATTTTAGGGCTTCTAAGTTTAATTAGACTTTGTAGTAAATAAAATTAAACTAAGTTTAATTTTATCAACTGTAAAGTCTAATTAAACCAACTCCTAAGCTTTGCTTATAAAAAAAGCTTTAGCTTTTTTTATTAGTAGTAAAACAACCTTGCAAGTAGTTTTACTACTGATGTTTTCGAAGAAAACATAAGCAAAGGCCAAAAGGCAAAGGGTTTCGTTCCGAAACCCTTGATTTCAGCATAGCTGAAATCTTAGGCCTTTGTAATATTTTTCACACTTAAGTGTGAAAAACACAAAAGCTAGCTTCAGTAGCGAAGCAACCTTTTGGTAGGCACTTCGTGCCTACCAAAAGGTAGTTGGTTTAATTCTACTTAGTAGAATTAAACTTACAACCTCCTAATATTTTAGCGAAGCTAAAATACAAGATTTCGTTCCGAAACCCTTGCTTTGCTTATAAAAAAAGCTAAAGCTTTTTTTATTAGCAAAGGGCAGGTTGGCACTTCGTGCCTACCAAAAGGTAGTTGGTTTAATTCTACTTAGTAGAATTAAACTTACAACCCTCCTTGCTTTGCAAGGCAAAGGGTTTCGAAACGAAACCTTTGATTTCAGCATAGCTGAAATCTTAGGCGGGTAGGCACAAAGTGCCAACCAAAGGGTTTCGGGACGAAACCTTGAATTTCAGCTATGCTGAAATTTTAGGGCTTGTAAGTTTAATTAGACTTTGTAGCTGCGCTACAAAGTCTAATTAAACCAACTCCTA